>Ga0255088_1000028_pt1 | contig 110156 bp, 90 predicted proteins | sample Colum_Miss_RepB__2_FD_188587 | JGI IMG/M metagenome (GOLD analysis project Ga0255088, IMG submission 188587) | Freshwater microbial communities from Columbia River, Oregon, United States - Colum_Miss_RepB_8d | ecosystem: Environmental > Aquatic > Freshwater > River | place: USA: Oregon...
TCTTGATATCGCAGCGATGGCTAATCATTTAACTAGCTATTCGTATTTCCCTAAAAAAGGAGCAAGTGGCATCTATGTCAGAACTCTTGCTCAGTTTATTGCAGACTTTTGAGGCCTTCTCAGTAGTTTGCTTTGACGATAGAAAAGAGACGAGTGAGTTGTATGTCAAATCGTTTTTATATTGAGAATGCAGAACAGTTCGATGGTCAGGTTGTGACTGTTCGAGGTTGGGTTTATCACAAAAGAAGCTCTGGAAAGATTAAGTTTCTTGTGCTTCGTGATGGTACAGGCATGATGCAAGGAGTTCTCTTTAAAGGGGAATGCGCTCCGGAAGCTTTTGAGGATTTTGAAAGGCTGACTCAGGAGTCTTCAGTTGAGGTCACGGGTAAGCTCAGGAAAGAGCCTCGGTCACCTGGAGGGTTTGAGTTAGGCGTTCAGTCTTTAAAGGTTGTTCAGGTTGCTGAGTCCTATCCGATATCTCCAAAAGAGCATGGAGTAGAGTTTCTGATGGAGCATCGTCACCTCTGGGTGAGGAGTGCTAAGCAGTGGGCTGCTCTACGGGTGAGATCTGAGATCATGAAATCCATTCATGATTTTTATGAAAAAGAAGGATTCATTCGTTTTGATGCCCCTATTTTGACTCCGAGTGCTTGTGAGGGGACATCCACCCTATTTAGTACTCAGTATTTTGACGAGAAGGCATACCTCACTCAGTCAGGGCAGCTCTACGCAGAAGTAGGTGCCATGGCTTTTGGTAAGGTTTATGTTTTTGGTCCTACGTTTCGTGCTGAAAAATCAAAGACCAGAAAGCATCTCACTGAGTTTTGGATGGTTGAGCCTGAGGTAGCTTTTGCTGATTTGAATGACAATATGGATTTGGGTGAACGTTTCATCGAGCATATTGTTCAGTCTGTACTTGCAAATCGTGCTCGTGAGCTTGAAATTCTGGAGCGTGATTTGAGCAAGTTAGAGTTAATTCGAGGGCCGTTTCCTCGAATATCATACGATGAAGCGTTACAGGTTCTTGAGAAAAAAGGCGTGGGAGTTCCGTGGGGCGAGGATTTTGGTGCACCCCATGAAACCGCTTTAGGAGAGGTGTTTGGTAAGCCTGTTTTTGTGCATCACATGCCATCTCAGATTAAGGCGTTTTATTTCAAGCAAAGTGACACTGTGGGTGGGCCTGCGACTGAAGGAACAGGTAAGTATGCTCTAGGGTGTGATCTGATGGCGCCGGATGGGTATGGTGAAATCATCGGTGGTGGTCAGAGAGAAGAGAGCTACGAGGTTCTCAAGCGCAGAATTGCAGAGCACCAGCTCAAAGAAGAAGACTATTCCTGGTACTTGGATTTGAGGCGATTTGGCTCAGTTCCTCACTCAGGATTTGGCTTAGGTGTTGAGAGAACGGTTGCTTGGATGACCGGGGTTGAGCATGTCAGAGAGACAATCCCATTTCCGCGTATGTTGAATACGCTCAGACCTTAAAACAGAGCTTGCTCTAAAATAGTTCAGTAATTCTTCAAATAAAGCCTAACGAGAAAGTGGATATGAATGATCTACACTCTGGTTAGGCTTTTTTATTCTGTATCCTTATCTTTTTTGTTTGTTAATCAGACATCCAAAAGTTTTCATGCAAAGCAAGGATGTCATCTTTGGGTCTTCTGAGGTATCAATACGATTTGGTTTCAGATCACAGTCAGGGGAGGAAGACTATGAATCTTAAAAGTTTAAATGTGAATGAGCTATTTCGAGAGTATGCAAAAGATCATTCCACGCAAGGCAACCTAGTTACTCATTGGGTGGGTATTCCTATGATCATTATTGGATTGCTCGGGCTGCTATCCATGATTGAGTTCGCTGAATTTGAAATCTTCGGATACCCAATTTCTATCAATGCCGCTCTTATCTTATTGAGTCTTGGGATTGGGGTTTATCTAATTTTGGATTGGCGTTTGGGGGCTTCATTTAGCTTAGTTTTGATCATGTTCTACAGGTTAGGTCATGGAATTGCTCTTCCTTATCATATTGCCTTATTTCTTCTGGGCTGGGTATTTCAAGGAATAGGTCATGTTGTGTTTGAAAAGAGGTCCCCGTCATTTATGAAGAATTTAATTCATCTCTTTATTGGGCCATTTTTTATCTTCTCAAAGCTATTTGGCTTTATTTTGAGGGGATTTCATTGACAATTCATCGGTCTTGCCCATAGAAAAATAGGAAGAACATTCGGGCGATGCAACAAAATGGGGGCAAGGATCATGAAATTAAGTTATTTGAAGTGGACTTCCTTAGGGCTGTTAGGCACTTTAATGAGCTTAAACCCAGCTGAGGCAGGCTTGCTCTCCGGAGGAAAAAAATCCATAAAAATTGGATTTATCCTGAGTACCATGCAAGAAGAGCGATATCAGAAGGATAAAAAAATCTTTCAAGAAACTGTTGAGAAATTAGGTGGGAAGGTCATATTTGCTTCGTGCAACAATAGTGAACAAACACAGGCTGCTGAGGTAGATAATCTCCTTGCTCAGGGAGTTCAAGCCTTAGTGATTCAGCCAGTGAATGGTGATACGGCAACAGCGTTTGTGAAGCAAGCTCAGCTAGATGGTGTTCCTGTAGTGGATTACGATCGATTGATTAAGAACGCACCAATTGATGCATACATCACTGAAGATAGTTTCAAGGTGGGCCAGCTTCAGGCAGAGGCTGCAGTCAAGCACACTCATCATAAAGGGAACTATGTAGTTTTAATGGGGCAAGCAGGCCATTCAGTGGCAGAGGCTCGCACAGCAGGCGTGATGAGTGTCCTGAAGAAATACCCTATGATTAATGTGGTGATGAAACAGTATCATCCAGGTTGGTCCCCTCATTTAGCAATGCAGACCACCGAGAATGCTTTGACTAAACATAAGAACAATATACAAGCTATCATAGCAAATAATTCAGGTATGGCACACGGTGCTGTTCAGGCGCTCGAAGAACAGAAGTTGATCGGGAAAGTTTTTGTCGCCGGTGCAGATTCTGATCTGGCGTCGATTCGCGATGTGGTGAGTGGTAAGCAAAACTTTGAGGTCTTCATCTCCATTCAAGACATGGCAAAAAGAGCTGCTGAAGTGGCCATGGCACTGGCTCAAAAGCAGACTTTTGCCTTTGACTCCAAAGTCTCAAATGGTTTTGCAGAGATCAGTACGGTACATGCTCCTGTTTTTCCTGTAGATCGATCTTCGGTTGAAGCGCGCATTGTGGGAACAGGGTTTCATACGCGGGAGTCTGTGTTTAGTCGGGTAGCTACGATTAAATAGGGAAATGAGCCATTCATGAGCGGATCTTTTGTTGATAGACCTTTAGTAAAAGGTCAGAAGAAGGTTCTTGAATTTAAGTCAATCTCAAAGGAATTTTCTGGTGTATATGCTCTTCGTGATGTCTCCTTCTCCCTTTATTCGGGAGAAGTGCTCAGTCTCATGGGTGAGAATGGAGCAGGTAAATCCACATTGATGAAGATTCTGTGTGGCATCTGGCCAAAGGGGTCTTATCAAGGTGAGTTACTTGTTTCATCTCGTTTGCATGGAGAATTGAGGGCAGCGCAGTTCAGAAATACCAGGGATGCGCATGCTGCGGGAATTGCCATGATCCATCAGGAGCTTTCAGTTTTTAATGAGCTCACCGTGGCAGAGCACCTTGAGCTTGATCAGTTGAATTATTGGATTGATTGGGATGTGCTGTTTCAACGTGCTCAGTCCTTTTTAGATTCTTTAGGTTTTGGTCTTCGCGCTGAGACTCGGGTGGGTGACTTATCTGTAGGCGGAAAGCAACTCGTTGAAATTGCTCGAGCTTTGTATCAAAAGGCTCATATCTTGGTCTTTGATGAGCCAACCTCAGCTTTGACTGAGCAGGAAGTTTCTCGCCTCTATCTGATTATTGATCAGCTTCGTGCACAGGGAAAATCAATTCTCTACATCACTCATCGTATGGATGAGGTGTTTCGTCTGTCCGATCGTATGCTTATTTTACGAGATGGTCAGAGTGTGGGAGCCCTTCACGCCTATGATCAGGGGATGAAAGTGAGTCGAGAAGCTTTGGAGCCTGAGCTTATTCAGCGCATGGTGGGAAGGTCGATTCAGGATATTTATCCCGAAAGGAATCCGAAACTTGGGGAAGTGCTACTTGAAGTGAAGGATCTTTCCTTGATCAGTCAATCAGGGAGATTACTCGTGCGTGATCTTCAGTTTAAGCTTCACCGGGGTGAAGTGATTGGTTTGGCAGGGTTGTTAGGAGCAGGTCGATCTGAGACATTTGAGGCTCTCTTTGGTGTGCTTAATGGAGCAGGTCCCAGAGGTCGAGGGTTTCGTGTGGAAGGTGAAGTCTTGATGAAAGGAGAGAAGATCTCTCAGGGGACTCCACGCGAGGCGATCGCTTCTAAGATGGCCTATGTCTCCGAAGATAGAAAAGGATCGGGCCTGGTGATTCATCAATCGATCCGAACAAATATGGTCTTGCCTGCCTTGGTGGCAGGCCGTGAGGGCTTGACTCAGAACCAGGGACTCATTTCCTGGATTCGCTCTGATCAAGAGCATTTAGGTGCGCAGAGCTGGGCTAATGAACTTAGGATTAAGGCTTTGCACTTGGATCAATCCGTGGGTGAGTTGAGCGGAGGTAATCAACAAAAAGTGGTTTTGGCTAAGTGGCTCATGACCTCTCCCGAGATTTTATTTCTGGATGAGCCTACTCGAGGCATTGATATCGGTGCGAAAGTGGAGATCTATCAATGGATTCAAAAACTGGCTGCTCAAGGGATGGGAATTATTGTTGCTTCCTCTGAGATGCCAGAGCTCATTGGTTTGTGTCATCGTATCCTGGTCTTGAAAGAGGGATCTCTCTCAGCAGAGTTTTTATCTGAAAACGTGACTCAAGAAGACATCATGAGGGCAGCATCATTATGAGTTCAATCACTATGGATAGATCTAGAGGATCTTCATCTCGATTTTCTGCGTACTGGAGAGCGTATCGCAGTGTATTAGGTTTGGTTCTGGTCATGATCGTCCTTGCTATTCTCACCGAAGGAACGTTTTTCTCACCAAGAAATTTAACTAACTTGACGCGACAAGTAGCGATCAACGGGATTCTAGCCGTAGGGATGACTTATGTTATACTCATTGGTGGGATTGATCTCTCTGTTGGTTCAGTCGTTGCTTTGACGGGAGTGGTTGCTGGGTTGACTCAAGTTCACCTTGGACTCGCTCAGTGGAGTGGAGGAGTCTATGCTGGATTTGGGGCATTTTTATCTATTCTTGCTGCAGTAGGAGTGGGTACTCTCTGTGGTGTATTTAATGGATGGATGATTACTAGGAATAAGATTGCCCCATTTATTATTACTCTTGGAATGATGGTTATTGCTCGAGGTCTTGCGCTTATTTTTGCAAAGGGAGCTGCTATTGCTCCGCTCGGAGAAGCGTTCAATGTTCTAGGGCAGGGTTATCTGGACTCTATCCTGACAATCAGTGTGGTGGTCTTAGTGGGAGGAGGTGCTGCTTTTTTCCCCCTACTCAGGAAGCGCAAGGCAGTAAGCTCCTATCTGAACTCCTTTGGTGTGCTGCTCATGACTTCGCTCTCACTTTGGGTTTTTCTGGGCTATCGAGGGTTGCCTATCCCAGTTCTGATTTTTGGTGTGCTGGCCATAGTAGGTGTGTTGATTCTTCAGAAAACTCGGTTGGGAAGGTTCATTCTTGCAATCGGGGGTAATGCTGAGGCTGCTTGGCTTGCTGGAGTTCCGATTGGAAAAATCACATTTGGTATTTACATCATGCTCGGCGCTCTATCGGGATTGTGTGGAGCTATTCTCGCTTCTCGACTGAATGGTGCACTCCCTACAGCAGGAGAGTTATTTGAGCTGGATGCAATTGCAGCTGTAGTGATCGGTGGCACGAGTCTCATGGGTGGGGTAGGAAGTGTGAGAGGTTCTATTTTAGGAGCATTCTTTATCGGAGCCCTCAATAATGGGATGAGTCTATTAGATGTCACTGAATTTTATCAGAAAGTCATCAAAGGGGTGATTATTATTCTAGCGGTGTGGTTTGATATGCGTCAGTCTTCTCAGCGCTCTCATCGCTAGCTTGCTTCTCAAGAAAAGAATTAAGGCTCCTATGCTCTCGAAGACTAGAATCAATGGACTACTCACTTGAGAGAGTTGATCAACGAGTGTGTAAAATGGGGTGATCGGAAATTCCCACCCTCTGAGTGGCCAGAGGATAGGTATGGCTGAAAAGATCTCTCCTAGGTTTCCCTCTCCCTCAAGGTAATGGGGGAGATAAAAACTAAAAGCATCCAAAAGGAGATGACTCAAGCTCCCTAGTGTGAGAGCGGCAAGTTTCTTAGATCGAGTGCGAAAGGCCAGGAGCCCTAAGCTGACAGTGAACACTCCAGTGTGTCCAAAGCTTCGCGTACCATGTACGAGAAATAAATCTGATCCTGCATGACCTGTGACAAGCTTTAACCCGTAATAAATAGGTTTATCTATCAAATCGGGTAGAAGGGTTCCCAATAAGATCCACTTGAGGGACAAGCCTCGTGAAAAAGGTCGAATGATCTCAGAGCCTATTCCTAGATGTCCAAAAAGAAACATTACCCTTTTAAGTGTACCAGAACTTGCTGAGAAATGGCATTCGCTGAGATACCAAATTTTTCATAAAGCTCTACAGGCTCCCCACTTTCTCCGAAGAGATCCTGTACACCAAGTCGAATGAGTTTGGGGTGCTGCGTCACTGAAGATAACGCTTCACTCACGCAACTGCCCAGTCCTCCTATCACTGAGTGGTCTTCTACGGTGAGCATGAGGCAGCTATTTTTTGCAATTTTCAAGGTTGTCTCTGCATCAAAAGGCTTGAGGCTGTGAGCATTCCAAACCGACATTTGAATGCCCTTTTCTTGAAGCTTCTTCGATGCTTCCATGGCTTCACTTACAGAAGCTCCTGTGGCAATACAAGCCACCTGCACTGAAGAGTCCTCTCCAAAGGAGGTAATTTCCATGAGTTTACCTGGTCTAAAGGGTTTGCCTGCTGGATAGAGATCAGGAAGGTTTTGGCGGGTCAATCGTAAATAAGCTGGACCTTTCCACTCCTTCACAAGGTAGTTCATCAAGTGTTGAGTCTCTTGAGCATCCATCGGCTGAAATACCCCCATCGTGGGTAACGCTCTCATGAGTGCGATATCTTCAAGACCCATCTGGCTGTGACCATCATCTCCAATACCGACCCCTGCATGCGTGCCAATTAATCTCACGTTAGCCTGAGAGTAAGCGACACTAAGACGAATCGTGTCGTAACGACCTGTGAGAAAACACCCAAAACTGCATAAGAAAGGAAGCTTGCCAGTGAAGGATAATCCTGCTGCTGTGCCAATCATATTGGCTTCAGCAATTCCCATCTCGTAAAAGCGATGAGGAAACTTTTTTGCAAATAAATCACTCTTAGTCGATTTTGATAAATCGGCATCCAAAACCACAATCTCAGAATGAGTCTCTCCGAGTTGAGCTAAAGCTTCTCCAAAAGCCTGGCGTGTTGCTTTAGACATGAGACCTTCCTCCTGCTTTCTTTAATTCTTCAATCGCTTTTTTGGCTTCTTCAGGCTTAGGTGCCATGCCGTGCCATCCAATGTTGTTTTCCATGAAGGAAACTCCCTTGCCTTTTACTGTTTTTGCAACAATAAACACGGGCTTGAAGTTGCCCTGCTCGTGCAGTATTCGAGTCTCCTCATAAGCCTTAAGAATTTGAGTCATATCGTGGCCATCAATCTGAATGACATGCCAACCAAAAGCTCGCCACTTATCTGCAATGGGCTCAATCGGCATGACATCATTCACGGTTCCGTCAATTTGGCCGTTGTTGTAATCTAAGATTGCACAAAGATTTGAGAGTTTAAATTTAGGTGCTGATAGAGCTGCTTCCCAGATCTGTCCTTCTTGAATCTCTCCATCACCTAATAAACAGAAAATTCTGGAGCCTTGATCCTTCAATCCCAACGCCATCCCTTGCGCTACCGAAAGTCCCTGACCCAATGAGCCAGTGGATGCCTCAACGATAGGCATTCTCACTCGATCAGGGTGGCCCTGAAGGTGACTTCCTGTTCTACGCAAAGTCTTCAGATCTGCTCGTGAAATGAACCCTTTTTCAGCTAAAATTGCATAGAGTGCTGGAACAGCGTGTCCCTTAGAGAGGATAAAATGATCCCGATGATCCGAGAGGGTGCCTTGTCCAATTCCCCGCATCTCTTTAAAGAAAAGCGCAGTCATTAGATCAATGGCAGAAAGGCTGCCACCTGGATGGCCAGATCTAGCCTCCGTAATCATATCAATTATTGCAATACGCAAATCAAGAGCAAGTGAGCTCAGTTCATGGGGTTGCATCATCTTCATGGATGATCTTATATCACAGGTTTGATCTATATGGGGAGGGATCCCTTGTGATATTATTGAAGTAGATTAAGTAAGTTGTTAGAGTATCCTCATGACCCGTAAATGGTGGGTACTTGCCTCAGTAGCTTGTGGAACTTTCATGGCGACCTTGGATTCAAGTATCGTCAATATTGCCCTTCCCACGTTAACCAAAGAGTTTGGTCCCGACTTGACCCATATCAAGTGGGTTGTGGTGGTTTATCTTCTGGTCATCACGTGTTTCTTACTTCCGTTCGGGTTATTATCGGATCAAAGAGGGCGAAAGCCTATTTTTCAGGTGGGATATCTCATTTTTGTCATTGGCTCAATCCTTTGTGGGTGTGCCGAGAGCCTGGCAGCATTAGTAGTATTTCGGGGAATTCAGGCCGTGGGTGCTGCTATGTTGATGGCCAATGGGCCTGCCATCATTACAAGTGTTTTTCATGCCAAAGAGCGAGGTGCTGCTCTGGGGACTTTAGCCATGGTTGTCAGTGCAGGCCTCATGGCTGGCCCTACGCTGGGAGGATTTTTAATTGGCCAGTTTGGTTGGCGAAGTATTTTCTTTATCAATGTTCCAATTGGGTTTTTAGGGGTGCTACTGGTTCAGCTTTTTATTCACAAGGATCTGCCATCAAGGAAAGTGACTCAATTTGATTGGTTAGGTGCTCTGCTTCAAACTATTTTACTTTTTCTCTTCATCTTTCTCTTTGAGTCATCACAAATTCAATCTTTTCATGGGCCTATCGGCTACCGCTGGGTCATTGCTCTGATCCTTGTCCTTGTATCTATTGTTTTTTTCAAGGTGGAGGCATCCAGTGAAGCGCCGATGTTTGATATCTCCTTACTCAAGAGTCGCATTTTCTGGACAGCAAACCTTGCAGGTTTTTTAACGTTTGTCTCATATTCGTCAGTCACTGTATTGATGCCTTTTTTTTTGGAAGAGGTCTTACACCTTCCCACCCATCGAACAGGGTTTCTCATGTCAGTCATTCCAGTGACCATTTTTATTGTGGCTCCCGTAAGTGGTCGATTATCTGATCGATTCGGAAGTACAGCATTGAGTGTTCTGGGGTCTTTTGTCGGAGCCTTGAGTTTAATATTGATGTCAGGACTCATTGGAGAGGGACTCACTGAGAATTCTTCTCAAAAGTTGATTATACTTTCATTGGGAACCTTGGGTTTAGCTTTAGGTTTATTTCAGTCACCCAATAATAGTGCGATTATGGGAAGTGTCCCTCATGCAAAACTGGGTGTGGCTTCGGCCCTGATGGCTACGGTAAGAAATTTAGGTTTGGTGACTGGAACGGGGTTATCAACGACTCTTTTTTCTTGGAGATTTTCTCAGACTAAAGACTACGTTTTAGCTTTTCAAACCACGCTAGTGATTGCAGGCTTTATTGCACTAGGAGCTATGGTCGCCTCTTTAGGTAAGGCAAAGAAATTGAATAAACCAAGAGGGGGGGCAATGGTATCATGAATTGGAAGACGAGAGACAAGGATCTGACTCGTGAGGAAGTGATTGCACTGGCTCAAAAGAATGTGGCTCCCTACTGGTTGAATTCACTTCCTTTGTTTATGGCTGATCAAGCCGACTCAGGTTTAGGGATTTTTCCTTTAGATGAACAAGTCATCAAAAAAACCTGGATTTTACTTTTTGTGGATCTGAGTACGTTTGGGGGAGAGTCCATCCTCGCTTATGCAGCTGAACTTGATCGAAGATATCGAGCTTATCAAGTGGGGGTGCTGATTATTATTCATGCACCCTATTTATTTTCAAAAGTAAAAAGGCACATTCATCATTGGGGGCGTACGCACGCAGTGAGTATGCCCTGTGCCTTTGACTTTGATGACTCATTAAGAGCAGCTTTTGGAGTTAGATCGGAGTCTCAAGCCCTGATTTTTGATCAGGGAAAGAGAGTTTTTGAAAGTTCAGAAGGACTTGAGCTGCCGGTATTGGAGAAATTTCTTCAAAACTTTCTGAGGCAAAAAGACCCTGGGTTGGCACTTTTCCCGGTCCTTAAACCCTTTGCAGGAGTTCCAGTAGATTCTAAGCGGTTTGAGTTTGGTTTTACCCAATCCTTTGGTGAGAATGCTCAGTTTCGGGGAGTTGAGTTTAAGGAGATTGATCCTCTGACGCGTGTTGGGATGCCTCAAGAGTCGATCTCCCCAGTGCCTGGAGAATTTCTGCTCGTTGGAAAATGGCACCAAGATTGGGAGAGGATCTGGACAGCAGATCCTTTAGCAAGGATTGAATTTGAATCTCCTGCATCTTGGGTATCACTGGTGGCGCAGCCTTTGGCAGGTGAGCCTAAGGATAAGTGTTTCATTGAAGTTGAGTTGAGTAGCGATCGGGTTTACTCGGATGTAATAGGCTCTCACTTACATCTCTCTGAGACGGGAGAAGCTGTTCTTGAGTTTTCTCATCCTGGGTTGTTTCAGCTTTTAAAGAAACTTCCTTCGAAGGATCGCTGCATAAATTTAAGTTTTCCACTCGCTGATCAAGCACCTGTAGCTCTTTATGGAATTCGTTTTGGTGAGCTTCCTAGCGTCTAAGTGAATGGGTTTCTGATCGAATCTGATCGGAATTGTTCATTCAACTCAATGAGTGTGATCTGATCTAAGCATCTTCTCCATTCTTTTTGAGTAGACTCATCTGTTTCATTCATCAGTTTGTTTTTGATCAGAGGCTCTAATGCCCGGATCCATTCAAGATGAGGTATGGGTGGGGAGGGTGTTGTATCGTCAGATTTGAGTTGAGCTAAGAGTAGATCATGGTGAGCTGAAATCGCATGGGTGAGGACAATTGCTAGATTTCTGCTAAATTGAGCAGGCTTAACGCGGCTCAAAGCTGAATGCTTCACTCTTATTTTATAGTCCTCTGGAGACTCTTTGAGGAGTCCTACCCAGTCTTGCAGTTCAGTAGCATACAAGGGAAGATCAGGGTTTTCTAAAAGCTCTTTTCGTGTCGGCTTTCCATTAAATGGACAAACTTCTTGGCAAATATCGCAGCCTGCAATCCAGCGATTGATTCTTCTCAAATCCTCTTCGGGCAGAGCGAGTTCTCCCCTTTTTTCGAGAGTCCAGAAGCTAATGCAGCGATTTGAATTCAGGACTCCTGGATCGATAAGGGCTTGGGTGGGACAAGCCTGCATGCATCGCGAGCAATTACCACAGTAATTGGGTAAGGGTTTTGGGCCTATTCCTGTTTGCTGATTCAACAGAACTTCGGCCAGAAAGAGGTAGCTTCCATGTTGCGGGTGGATAAGTAGGGAGTTCTTTCCAATCCAACCCAGCCCTGCAAGAGCTGCCCAGGTTCTTTCAAGAACGGCACTAGTATCGACGCAGATCTTCCATCTCAGTGGAGGGAGGTCTGAGGAGGTCCCTAGCTTTTGAGAAACTTTTTGCATGACTTGTTCAAGTTTTTCTTGAAGCTGTTGGTGATAGTCAGGTCCTTGTAAGTATCTGGCATATCTAGGACCTTGCGTCTCTTCTGCTGCCCCTCCTGGTCTTCTAGGATAAGGGACCGCTACGCAGAGCATACTTTGCGCTTCGGCAAATAGGAGTCTTGGATCTGCGCGTCTATTTCTTCCACGAATAAGATATTCCATGGATGCCGCATATCCTTTTCTAATCCACTCATCGTATCGATTGATGTGATGAGTGAAGAAAGAGTGGGGATGGTTGAGAGCAAGATCGATGTCAATCACTCCAGCAAGGGGAAAGCCCTCTTCATGAGCTTGATGAATGAGTAGTTTCGATAGTTCCATTCGCAGTGAGCCAGTGCTCAATTCCTCCTTGGAGGGACTTCATGCGAGTAAAGCCGAGTGACTGTAGAATTCTCACAGCGTAAAGGCTTCTGACTCCATGTGCGCAATACAATACGATTTCATCGTCCGGATTGAGCTCCTGAGTGGCACGAATGGAGAGCTCGCCCAAAGGAATGAGCTTGCCTCCTGGAATGGCCATTGCCTCATGCTCCTCAGGCTCTCTCACGTCCACAAGAGTGATGCTTTGAAGGCAGTTTTGAAGCTCCTCTGCGGTGATTTCCCAATTAGGCTTCATGACGCCACTCAGTGCTTTTTTCAATCTGTTGAGTCAAGCCAGGGGTTGCGTCAGAATCACTGATTTGTCGAGACCTAGAGATCACGCGTAGAGCTTTGCCCAAGAGATCGTGTGGGAGAGCTTCAGTAATCTCAACTTCGACCATATCTCCTGCTCGAAGATCTGAGAAGTCCCTGAGTTCTTCGACGTCATTGATGAGCACGTGACCATCAATTTCTTGGGCTTGAGTGGACATTCGACCTTGAAGGAGGAGTTCAGTTTCCTCGCTCGGTCCTTCCACTAAAACCTGGACGATCTTGCCAACATACTGAGCATGGTTTTCAAGAGCTTGTTTCTGAAGAAGCTCAATGAGCTTCTTAGCTCTTCTCCTTTTTGTTGCAGGGTGAATCTGATCAGGCATTTCTGCTGCTTTTGTGCCTTCTTCTTTTGAGTACCTGAATACGCCCACGTGATTGAGTTTCAGAGTTTCGAGGTCCTTGCATAGCTCCTTGAACTCCTCCTCAGTTTCCCCAGGAAAACCAACAATGATTGATGTTCTAAAGACAATCGCAGGAATCTGAGCACGAAGCTTCTCAACTAGATCAAAGAGTTTAGACTTGGTTAAACGACGATTCATCGATTTTAGTACTCGATCATTCGTATGCTGAATCGGCATATCGAGATATTTTACAATTTTAGGCTGAGTCGCAATGATTGAGACTAATTCGTCTGAGAATTGATCAGGATAAACATAATGGAGTCTGATCCAGTCAATGCCTTCGATCTTACAAAGTTCTGGTAGAAGAGTTTCTAATTTCTCTTTATATTTCCATTCCATGCCATATTCAGTGAGGTCTTGGGCAACGAGGTTGAGTTCTCTAACACCTTGAGTGGCAAGGTGTTGAGCTTCTTTAACGAGAGATTCTACGGTACGTGAACGAACATTGCCTCTGAGTTTTGGGATAATGCAGAAGGCGCATCTACGGTTACATCCTTCAGAAAGTTTAAGGAATGCTGAATACTTAGGGCCTGTGTGTGTTCTTGGATCTGTTTCGGTGTGAATAAAGGCAGGTTGATCCACGTAGGAGCGTTGAGGTAGAGGAGCTCCCATTTCTAGAGCCTTCCCGTGTGCATTCAGAAGCTCTGTAATTCGGTGATATTGTCCTGTTCCAATGAATAGATCAACCTCAGGCATTTCCTGCTCAAGCTCTTTTGAATAGCGCTGTGTGAGACATCCTGAGGCGACTAAGACCTTACACTTTGCAGTTTCCTTAAGCTGTGCCATCTCAAGAATCGTTTCAATAGACTCTTCTTTTGATGCTTGAATAAATGAGCAGGTATTAATGATGATGACTTCCGCTTCTTCAGCAGACTGAGTGATGGTGTAGCGGTCTTTCTCCAAAATTCCTAACATGACTTGTGAGTCTACCAAGTTCTTGGGACAGCCTAGACTTACAAAATAGACTGGAGACTTATGGATTACTTCTGATGACTGACTTTGGGAATGAATTGAAACAGAATCACTCATAAATACATTACTCACTCTTTGTTCGCTTTTGAGCTCAAAACTCAGGGGATTAATCTCTAAAGTTTCCGAATTGCATCGGGATTTTTACTTTTTCCTGCTGAGACCTGAGCAGTGCAATAGCTGCCTGAAGGTCATCTCTGTTTTTGCCAGTCACTCGAACCTGTTCGTCTTGAATTTGAGCCTGGACTTTGATCTTGCTCTCTTTAATGACTGCAATGACTTCTTTTGCTTTTTCTTTTGAAATTCCTGCTTGAATGAGGACGTTTTGCCTCACGCTTCCACCGAAGGCAGATTCAATCGTTTTATAATCGAGAGAAAGGAGAGAGATTCCTCGTTTAATGAGTTTGTTTTGAAAAACATCGTTGAGAGCATCGAGTTTTCCCTCTTCGCTGCACCATAAAGTAACTGTTTTTGCTTTTTGGTCTAACTTGATTTCTGCTTTTACTCCTTTGAAATCAAAACGTTGGGAAACTTCCTTGGTGGCTTGGTTAATTGCATTGTCTAATTCTTGCCAGTTCATTTCAGATGAAACATCAAAAGAAGGCATGAGCAAACTCCTTAATTTATTCTAGAGAAAAAATGTATACAGAATTAGTCAGCTAACTTCAACAACGAAATCAAATGTGAGCTAAATCCTTGAAATATATGGATAAATATCCATGTTTTGTTGGACCTAGCCCCTCAGTTCTAGGATTCAAGTCTAAAAAAAAAGTCACGATAAGAAGAGAAGAAGAGGAGGAATCAATGGAGTTGAGTCTCTCACAAGCAGTTGAGTTGAGTCTTAAGAAAGTGAAGATCATATGCACTCTTGCATTTGTTCTCACCCAAAGTGCTTGCTACTTCATTGGGGGTGATGGGCCAGATCCTCGAAATATTCCTCACGTAGATCAAGTCTATATTGAGCGGGACTCTCTCAACCTTAAAGGAAGCTCATTAGACAGGGTGCAAAAAATTTTCCTGAAAGATTCTCAGGGAAGTTATGAGTACCAAGTTCAAGGGCAAAGTTTTAATGATCTCTCCTCGAGTGCAAAAAGTACTTTTAGTCTTGTTCTAGGTCGAACCTATGACTTGATCGTGAGCTCTGCAGATGCTCAGGAGGTTTCTCAAGTGACTCTGTCGCTCAACGGTTCTCTTGCTGGTTCGATCTACGGAAATCTTTATCTCCCGCAAGGTAAGCTTGGAGTGGGAAATGCTTGGAATAGCTTACTTGCGGCTCCTACTTCTCTTGCCCACATCGTCAGTAGTGTGGGGGGAGGGCCTACTGAAGGCTTGACTGTTCAGACTCTCACCTCTCCCACTCAAACTAATTTTGCCTCCTTTTTTTCAGGTGCAGCCACTAATGAAGCAGGGTTTATTCAGTTTGGGCCTGCCTCTGTTCCTGCTGGAAGCGCTAAGTTTTTTATTGGATCAAGCTCAAATCCTAGAGCTTTTGCAGTGTCAGATAATGGGAACGTCTATGTTAATGGAGGCACTCTCCAAGGGAATCCCATTACGGCGACACCTCTCTATCTAGGTAATTCATCAGTAAGTGGTACTCTGGCAGTCACAGGCAATACAACTCTTAGCAGTAATTTATCTATTGCTGGATCATCAACGAGTTCAGGGTACATCTATAGCTATACGACAAGTAATAGCTCCGGAAATCTGGGCTTTACTCTACAGGGAACGGTGACATCAGGTGGAGTTTCTACTCCAATCAATCGATTTCAGATCGGAACTCTTGGTCCAGACTCATTGAATGGGACTGATGATTTTGTGATTCGATCCTATCCTGATCCTTCTCCTTCTCCAAGCGTTGCTGGAAATCCTTATCCCTCATCCATTGATGCCTTAGTGATTAATAGAAATACTGGAATGCCAACTTTTACTACGATTAAAACCCCAACCAACTCACCTAATCCAAGCCCATCACCCTCGAGTGTAGCCAAGTTTAGGTATATCTCAGATCTTGCACAAACACCTCCTGCTATTTTTAGTTGCGATCTCACTCGCAGTGGTTTGAGTTGTTCTTCAGATAAAAGATTGAAGAAAGAAATTCATCCCATCTCTGGCGCATTGGATAAAGTTTTAGCAGTGGATGGTGTGACCTATCGTTGGAAGCTAGAGTCTGAAGGGAAAAAAGAAATCGGATTTATTGCTCAAGATTTTGAAAAGGTTGTGCCAGAGCTTGTATCGGTAGATTCCGAAACTACATATAAGCAGGTTTCCTATGCACCTTATGTAGCTATTCTTAATCAGGCATTGAAAGAACTTTATCATAAACTTTTTTCATCTTCAGGAGAGCTTGAAAAACTACGTAAACGCGCTCAAGAGCAGGCCTTACTCATTGAAAATCTTGATAAAAAATTGAAGACTTTAGAAGAGAAATTAGGGTCGTTGGAGAAGAGTCGGACTTCTCAGAGACTTCCTCACTCCAAATCAAGAAGCCTCTAGCAGTGTGGTCACTCCTTTATTCTCTTACCATTTCTGTATTTGCAGGAGCTTTGAAATGAAAAAGCTCCTCAAGGAGAGGCTTGCCAAGTTCAATGTTTGAAAGGGTGATCTCAGAGCGGTTTCCTCCCGTATAAAACAGAATAACCTTTCGAATCATAAGACCTTTAGGGTCAATCTCAAGAACTGCCTCTTTAACGTTTCCACCACGTCCGGCGTGAGGAGTGATGAGAAATCGTGTTGAGGATTCCTGGGAAAGTTTTGCACTTTTGATTGCTGAGAATGAAGCAGAAAGAAGATCCTGAGCCAGTTCAGACTGTACTTGAGAGGCTCTCTTTTCGATGAGTTGACCTTGATCATCAGAATCAAATGGCGGGGTATAGTACCAAAATGTTTGCCCATCACTCACGAGCAGGTTGCGATCTGGTTTTTGAGTGTCCCACCTCACTTGAGAGGGAAATCGAAGTTGGAGTTTGCCTGAACTCAGTTTTTTTCTTTGTGATAGATTTGAGTTCTCATTCACTTGAGAGAAGTCCGCCTCAAGTGTTCCTGCTTTCTTATATTTTTTTTCAATTGCGAGAAGTGTATCGGGAAGTTTTACTCCTGCCCATGTCACTGCAGGTAGTAATAAGAGAATAGAGCTTGCCAGAAATTTCACTTTTTTCTGAAATAAATTAAAAAAATAATGATTTTTATTCATGGCAAAGCTCTTTTCTAAATCTTTTTCTCCCGTCTCATGACTTAAAAATCATGAGCGTGAATTCTTTAATCATACAAGAGGTATTAGGCCCACCGCTGATTCCTTGTGACTTCAGGAGGAGCGTCATTGAAGTTCAATGGAAACCATCTTCGAAACTCCTGGTTCTTCCATCGTTACCCCGTAGAGAGTATCGTTCAACTCCATTGTTTTCTTATTATGAGTGATGAGAATGAACTGGCTTTTTACAGACATTTCCCGCAGTAGTGCATTGAACTTTCCGATGTTTGCATCGTCCAGAGGAGCATCTACTTCATCAAGCACGCAGAAAGGTGAAGGTTTGACCATGAAAATGGCAAAAATCAGGGACACTGCTGTAAGGGCTTTTTCTCCGCCTGATAGCAGAGTAATGTTTGCCACTTTTTTGCCAGGAGGCTGAGCCAAAATATCCACACCCGCCTCAAGAATATCGTTTGATCCCTCAGGATAGACTAAAGAAAGCTTGGCTGAACCTCCTCCGAAGATGATCGGAAATAATCTCTCAAACCGGCTAGCGATGGCTTCAAATGCTTTTCTGAATCGTTCTTCAGAGGTCTTGTTAATATGCTCAATGGCATTCTGCAGGTTATCCAGTGATCTCTCTAGGTCTTGCTTTTCTCCTTGGAGATGATCATAGCGTTTTTTAAGTTCTTCATACTCCTCAATAGCCATGACGTTGACTTCACCGAGTCGTCTAATTCTTTCTCTTAAGCGCTCTACTTCCTCGCCTAAAGCAAGTTCTTGCTCAGGAGTCATTTCTAGAGAGTCTTCCTCTAACAGCTGATTCTTGCTCAAGCCCTCATCTTCAGAGTTCGGATTAGAACTAGACTCATCCTGTGTGGTCGGTTCATTTGAAGAATGAGATTCTGCTTGAACTGAAGCTTGTGTGGGTCTGCTTAGGCAGCCAGGACCATATTTCTCCTCAAGGTTTTGGATCAGGTGAGTGAACTCTGCTGTATGTTTCTCGATTTCTAAAGCCAGTTGATTGGATTCTGCAGTGGTTTTCTCTCCCTGTTTGTGAAGGGTCTTGATTAGCTCAAGGGTGGAGTTCAGTTTTGAGTTGGCTTGCTCCATCTTATCTTTTACTGCTGAAAGGCGTTCCTTCTGTGAGGCAAGCTCATAGGTGAGTTCTTCAATTCTTTGAGCGAGGTCTGATTCTCCACCTGAGAATTCCTCTTGCTCGCGAGAGGCTTTCTCCAGGGTTCTTCGCACTTCTGAAAGTCTTCTTTCTCGATCTGACTTCAGGGAGCGTGTCGCTTCAAGTTCTCTTTTTAGGCTTACTGCTCGTTCTCTGAGTGAAGCTTCATTCACTCTTAAGGCTTGGAGCTCAGATTCACGTTCTTCAAGAGCAAGCTCTTTTTCTTCCAAGACTTTACTCTCATCAGAGATGGACACTTCAAGCTCAGTGCGAAGAGAGATTAACTCTTGAATTCTGCTCTCGAGTTCTTCTTTCTCCTGAGAGGCTCTTTCAGATTCAGATGAGAGCTGATCAGAGTCTCTTATCCAGGACTCTAAATGAGTGCGGGCTTCCTGAAGGGCGCGCTCTGTTTGGTGAACATCTCGTTGAATTCCTGCAGATTGAACCTCAAGGGCTTGAAGATCGGCTTGAAGTGTTTGAAGTCGAGCCCGTTGGATTTCAAGGTCCTGCTTGGCTTGGAATAGAGCGTCCTCAGCTTGATGAAATTCGTCTTCTGAGGAGATGACCTGAGTTTTGAGCTCCTCAATCGATCTTTTTCTTCTTAAAATTCCAGTTGCACCACTTGCATCTAAGTTTCCTGCTCTCAAACTGCCTGAGGATTCTAGGATTACTCCATCAAGACTGGCGAGTGACCATCCCTCAAGGCATTTGAAGTTCTCACTATGAAAAAATGGAATCATAGGTTCAGAAGACTCAACAATAAAGACTCGATTCAACAGAGGTTCAATCACTCCTTTGTAGCTTGGGTCAATTTGAACCTGATCTGAGAGTAATGCTCTCACGTGAAATCCGTGTGATTCAAGTAGGGTTTGAATCTCTTGTGATGCTTTGAGGTTTTTTTGCGTTGGGCCTAAGAGCTGTGAAACAAGCTGAATACTGACACGTCCTTGTCGCTCCTTTAAGATTTGCTCAAGCAGAGGAAGTGCAAGTTCAGAATTTTCTACGACAAGGCTTTCAATCTTTTTTTCAAGCCAGCTCTCAAGCACTCCTTCGTATTCACTACTGACGGTCAATAAATCAGTGAGAGCAGAGAGTTGATCACCTTTGCCTTTGCTTTTAGCCCAATCCAGAGCAGCTTTTGGGCCATCTGCTAAGCCTTCGTGCGCTTGGTCGAGTTCCTCAAGGCTTTGTAATTTGGACTTCAGTTGAGTGAGATGAAAAAGTGCCTGTTCCTTTTCCCTCTCCAGCTGGCGAATTCTTTGTTCCTCGCCTTGAAGATGAGCTGCCTGCTCCTTTTTTTCGATTTGAAGTTGAGTTTTCTCTGAAAGGAGTTTTTCTGAGCTTTCCCTCAGAGTATCGAGCTCCTCTTGGAGCTCAATGACTCGTTCATTCTGCGACTCAATTTGTTGGGAGAGTCGTTCAGTTTGAGCACGAGCTGATTCTGCTTTGCTTGATAGTCCTGCAGCACGAGAGCTGAGATCTGAGGACTGATGAATGCCGGTTAGAAGTTGCTTTTGTTGGGAGTCCAACTGAGCTCGGGCGAGCTCAACATCCCTGCGAAGAAGACTTAAGACTTGGTGAATCTCCTGAGCTTCTTTCGCTGCTTTTTGAAAGAACTCATCGGCTTGTTGGGCTTGAGTTTCTTGGTCAATCAGTTTCTGGGTATCGTTTTGGATTGAGTGTTCCAGCTCCTCTTGCTCGGTTTCTAAAGACTCGAGCTGAGAATTTAGGTCTCCTTGTCTTCTACGCGAGAGGTCTAATGCGCTTTTTTCACCCGATAAGTCACTGCTGAGTTCTTGGATGCGAGCCTGCAGGATTTCTGCTTCCTTGCTTTCATCAACGAGATCGACTCGATCTACTTCGATCGAGTTTTCTGCTGTTTGGAGTTGGGCTTTGAGAGCTGCAAGCTCATGTTCAAGCTGATCTCTTTGTCTGCGCAAAGTTTCTAGTTTTTCAGTGAGGATCTTACTTTTTCTTCGACCCCAAGTCATTTCCTTATCGAGGAGCTCGTCTTTGTACTTTTTGTACTGGCGAGCCTTCTGAGCTTGGCGATCGAGTGAAGCAAGGCTTTTTTCAATCTCTTGTATAATGTCTGTGAGTCGAGAAAGGTTGGCCTGGGTTGCCTCCATTTTTCTGAGAGACTCTTTTTTTCTGGCCTTGTACTTGGCAATTCCTGCGGCTTCCTCAATGAGTAAGCGGCGCTCCTCTGGTTTCGCATTGACGATCTTGCCAATCTGCCCTTGCTCAATAACTGAATAGCCTTTGGCTCCTACACCTGTATCCATGAAGAGTTCATGGATATCTTTGAGTCGTGCGATGGTTCCATTAACGAGGTACTCACCTTCCCCAGATCGGTAAAGCCTTCGAGTGACTGAGATCTCCTTAGTCTTGAGGTGAATAGGTGTGTCATGAACGCTTGCTCCAGCAGGAGCTTCAGCTAATGGGTCAATGACGTCCGTTTCCAAGACCATTGTTGCTTCGGCCATCCCAGAAGGGGAGTACTTGGAGCTTCCATTGAAGATCAGGTCATCACTGCTATTGCCTCTCATGTGCTTATAGGATTGTTCTCCCATAACCCAGAAAAAGGCGTCAACGATGTTTGACTTGCCGCATCCATTAGGTCCGACGATTCCAGTGATGGAATGATCAAAATGAATAATAGTCCGATCTTTGAATGACTTAAAACCCTGAATTTCCAGTCTTTTGACTCGCATGAGAATCACGACTGTAACAATCTGTTCTAAAAAAAGAAAGCCCAGAGGCAAAGATCCTCTGGGCTTTTATGCTTCTTAAAGTTCTGAAGCTCTTCCCAAATTACTCGGGAATGACTCAATTTGTCATTTTTAAACTCATTCTCTATTTTTTGTCGCTGCCGCAACCGAAAGAGGCCATTCATTCGATTCGTCAGTCCGTGAGCACTGTAGAAATCTTAGGATATGCCAGATTAGCCCACGCTATTGCATGCGCGGGGGACCGGTCTCGGGGAATTCAATTTTCTCGCGAACCGTATAGGGCACGCTCTCCATTTGCTTAAGCGTACTGAGGAGGGTCATAAGATGTCCTTCTCCTTCATTCCTCTATTGTAACTCATCTCAATAATGCGGCGCAATAGGGATTAAAAACCTCAATTCACTCGATGAGATAAGTTCAGCGGGGGCAATCATTGGACTGTGTAAACTAATTTGATCGATATATTTTAAAGCAGAATCAAAAAGTTCAGGTGCGAGGGAGTGAGTTTGGGCTCAGGTCGTCCTGAGGGGTGGGGATGAGTGGGCTGGGCTGAAATGAGAGGGAGTGACTCTATGGAGTTGGGCTGAAGCTTATTGGAAGCCCTTGAGGCGGTGTCAAGGATTAGTCTTAATTTCTAATCTTGGAATGAATTTGATGGATTTTGAGAGTAAAAAAATATGAAAATTTAAATCATATAAATATAATAAAGTTATGCAGAATCGGTCATGGATGTTGGGGTTCTTTCTTTTGATCTTAAGTGGAGTTGGATTTTTGACTCAATCAGCACAGGCAGCAATGTGGGGTGTTGTCACCACCAAAAATACCAAAAGTACGAATGCCTATGGCAGTCCCACCCAAGGCTCTGAAGTGATTGGAACATATGCTTATGGCACCGTACTGAGAGTTTTTATCACTCCCCAGAACGGGTTTTACGCTGTACCTATTATGCAAGAAAACAGAGAGCCGTATTACGTCTATGTCTCACAGGAGGACGTTATTCCTACGTCTGCCGATGCAGCTGTGAGTCGAACGATCGCATCAGTGTCTAAGCCTCTACTTGATCGATTCCTTGAAATTTCTCCGCAGGTTGATTTTCTGTCAATGAATTACAAGCCAGGCAATGGAGATAATTTTACGGGTAATTTAGTGAGGGCAGGGCTGGGTTTAACTTACTATAGGACCGATGATCATCTGGAGTTAGGTCTGTATTCATCTTATGCGGCAATGAATGTTTCAACCTCAATAAAAGGCGTAGGTGCTCATCAACTCTTCGGCAATATAAGAGCAGGGTACATCACCCATCTGGGTTCCTTAGGTGTGGGTTTGTTTGCCGGATTGAGCGTGAATCAACTTGTATTCACTGGGGCAAGTTATGGCTTTCAAACGCTTTATTATCCAGAAATTTATCCTAAGTTTGAGCTAAAGCTTTCAAATAAAATGGGAGCACGGTTGACTACCAAGCTTATTCCTTTGTCCGCTATAGACAAACTTAATCAGAGACAAGTCTATGCGCGATTGGATTTACTTTACAAGGTTTCACTAGTAAACTCATCTTTTTGGAGTGTGGGATTAGAGTACTCTGATCTTCTCATTCAGCAATTCTCTGGCTTGAGCTCCCGCCTGACGAGTGGAGCATTTTCTGTGGGTTTCAACTTAGATTTTTGAGTGATCAAATGAAAAGGGCCCTAAGTGAATCTCAGGACCCCTTGTCCTCTCTGATTGACTAAGTCAAAGAAGGTTGTGCCTCCTGATTCTTAGCGTTTTTTCTTCGATTTTCCTTTTTTGCTGCCAGTTGCCAATTGAGAATGTGAGGCAGACTTCACTGATGAAGTTATCGCCTGAACTCTACTTTTTGATCTTCCTTGGGTTAGAGATTTTTTCTGAGATCTCCCTTGAGAGATCGTCTTCTTGGGGGAAGTCGTTCTCTTGAGTGAGGGCTTCTTTTGTTTGAGAGTGGTGGTAGAGGTTTTTGTTCTAGGCCTTTGGATGGCAGCTTGCGCTGCGGCAAGTCTTGCAATAGGGACTCTATAGGGAGAGCAGCTAACATAGTCTAAGCCTAAGTCATGGCAAAACTCTACAGACTGAGGATCTCCTCCGTGTTCGCCACAAATCCCCACTTTAAGATCTGCCCGAGTGGACTTGCCCTCTTGAAGTGCGATTTTCATGAGTCTCCCAACTCCAGAGGAGTCAAGTGAAGCAAATGGATCTCTCTCGTAGATCTTGGCGTCTAGGTAATCTTTGAGAAAGTTTCCGGAATCATCTCGTGAAAGCCCATAGGTGGTTTGAGTTAAGTCGTTCGTTCCAAAGCTAAAAAACGAAGCATATTTTGCAATTTCCTGTGCGGTCAGCGCAGCTCTTGGAATTTCAATCATGGTTCCAATGAGGTACTTCACCTCGTGAACACCTTGAGATTGAAAGCGAGCAATAATTTTTTCAATTTCCTCAATACAGTACTCCCGGATGAATTTAAGTTCTCTCCAATCTCCGATGAGTGGGATCATTATTTCAGGAATGATTGAGAATCCTTCATCTCTCATCAGCTCACAGGCCGCCTCCATAATTGCACGGACTTGAGTCTTGTAGATTTCAGGATAGCTCACTCCGAGACGACACCCGCGATGTCCTAGCATGGGGTTGAACTCATGTAGGCTTTCTGCCTTGCGTTTGAGCTGCTCAAACGTAACACCCATCTTTTGGGCTAAAGCTTGAATTTCCTCACTCTTTTGTGGGATGAACTCATGTAAGGGGGGGTCAAGTAAGCGGATTGTAATAGGGAGTCCCTTCATTTCTTGAAAGATTCCCTTAAAGTCGCTTTTTTGCATCGGTAAAATCTTATCCAGCGCTCGCTCTCGAGCCTGCAATGATTCAGCTAAAATCATCTCCCGAACCGCATCAATACGCTCTGGATCAAAGAACATATGCTCGGTTCGGCATAATCCAATACCTTCAGCTCCAAATCCACGAGCCACCTCTGAATCCAATGGAGTATCGGCGTTAGTTCTAACCTTAAGTTCTCTAAATTCATCTACCCAGGTCATGAGTTCCTTGAAGTCTTCATTCAAAGAGGGTGAAATGGTAGGGACTTCTCCTAAGATGACTTCCCCACTACTTCCATCCAGAGTGATGGAGTCTCCCTCTTTAAGGGTTAAAGCTCCTACACTTAATTCTTTTCTCTCTGAGCTGACTTTAATAGAGCTACATCCAGAAACGCAGCATTTGCCCATACCTCGAGCAACGACAGCTGCATGACTGGTCATCCCGCCTCGAGCGGTGAGGATTCCTTGTGCGACAGACATGCCGTGAATATCTTCAGGCGATGTTTCTAAACGCACGAGAATGACTTTTCTTCCTTTTTCTTTCACCCAACTTTCAGCTGTGTCAGGATCAAAAACAATCTGTCCTGTAGCAGCTCCAGGTGATGCGGGGAGCCCTTTGGCAATGATTTGCTTTTCTGCTCGAGGGTCTAAACACGGATGGAGGAGCTGATCAAGTTGCTCTGGTTTGATTCGAAGGATAGATTCTTTCTTTGAGATGAGCTTTTCCTGTACCATGTCCACTGCAATTTTGAGAGCAGCCCTAGCTGTGCGTTTACCATTTCGAGTTTGGAGCATGTAGAGTTTGCCACGCTCTATGGTAAATTCAATGTCCTGCATGTCGCGATAATGCTTTTCAAGTTTCTGGTAAACCTGGACCAACTCTGCATAGGCCTTTGGCATGATCTCTTCCAGAGTGGGAAGAATCTCTGAGGATTCATGGCGTGAGGCTTCGTTAATAGGTTGAGGAGTTCGAATTCCTGCAACCACATCCTCACCCTGAGCGTTGATTAGAAATTCTCCAAAAAATTTCTTTTCGCCAGTAGAGGGGTCTCGAGTGAAAGCCACTCCAGTAGCACAATCATTGCCCATGTTGCCAAACACCATGGCTTGGATATTGACTGCTGTACCCCATTCTTGTGGGATATCGTTCAGCTTTCTGTATGTAATGGCTCTTGGATTCATCCAGGAGCTAAAAACTGCTCCAATCGCGCCCCAGAGTTGCTCCCATGGGTCTTCTGGAAATGTTTGACCATTCAGTTTGATGATCTGCTTATATTGCTGGATGAGGAGGGTAAGGTCTTCGGCTGTAAGTTCAGTATCTAGTTCTACCCCTTTGGAGTGCTTCATGTCCTCAAGAGCTGCTTCAAAATGATTTGAATGAATCCCCAAGACTACATCAGAGTACATGGTAATGAAGCGTCGATAACTATCATAGCTGAAGCGAGCATCCTTAGATTCTTGAATCAGCCCTTGAATGGTTTTATCATTTAAACCGAGATTAAGAATAGTATCCATCATCCCAGGCATCGATGCACGAGCTCCTGATCGTACTGAGACTAGGAGTGGGTTCTGTGTGGATCCAAAGATCCTACCCTGCTCCTTTTCCATGCGTTTGAGGGCTTGCATGACTTGGGCTTCAAGAGCCTTGGGGTAATATTTATCATGAGCGTAGAAGTAGGTACATACTTCTGTCGTGATTGTAAATCCGGAAGGAACAGGAAGTCCTAAACGGGTCATTCCGTGAAGATTTGCTCCTTTGCCTCCCAATAAGTTTTTTTGATCCTCTTGACCATCTGCTTTTTTGTTTCCAAAAAAATAGACGTATTTAGTACGGTCTGCCTTCCCTGTTGACTTAAAAAGCTTAGCCGAAAGGCTTCCAGTTGTCGAATTGGTCTTGGATGTATCTCTCGAGATTTTCAACTGAGATTCGCTCTTGGACCATGCTGTCTCGGTGTCGGATTGTAACTGTGTTGTTTGTGAGAGTGTCATAATCGATGGTTACTCCAAAGGGTGTTCCGATTTCATCCTGCCTACGATAGCGCTTACCAATGGATCCGGCGTCATCGGTTGTGGCGCGGAACTTTTTACGTAAGTCACTAAATACCTTGTCTGAATATTGAACCAAGTCAGGCTTTTTCATCAAGGGAAATACTGCAACTTTGTAAGGTGCTAATACGGGATGAAAGGATAACCAAGTCCTCTCGCCATCAAAACGATATGCATCAGCTAATGCAACGAGCAAAGTTCGGTCACACCCGGCAGAGGTTTCTACAATATAAGGGATGTAACGCTCCTTTGCTTCTTCATCAAAATACTCTAGTTTCTTACCGCTATACTCTTGGTGGCGCCCTAGATCAAAGTCACTTCGATTGTGAATCCCCTCGAGCTCCTGCCATCCAAAAGGGAATTCGTATTCGATGTCAAATGCTGCTTTTGCGTAGTGAGCTAGCTCTCCTGGCCCATGAGCATGAAACCTTAATTTGCTCTTTCGGATGCCATTATCAAGATGCCATTGGATTCGAATCTGCTTCCACTTTTCAAACCAATCCATATCTGTGCCTGGCTTGACAAAGAATTGCATTTCCATTTGTTCAAACTCGCGGGTTCTAAAAATGAAGTTGCCGGGAGTAATTTCATTTCGAAATGCTTTACCAATTTGTGAAATTCCAAAAGGAATTTTTTGTCTACTTGATTGCTGCACGTTTAAAAAGTTAACATAAATCCCTTGAGCCGTTTCAGGGCGTAGGTAGATCACGGAGGCGGAATCCTCCAGTGGGCCCATAAAGGTTTTGAACATGAGGTTGAATTGTCTTGGATCGGTTAATTCGCCTTTGCATTCCGGGCATTTTTTCTCTACCACAGCCTGGGGGTCGATCTTATCTGCTCTAAAACGAGATTTACACTTTTTACAGTCAACGAGAGGGTCTACAAATCCAGCTACGTGACCTGATGCTTCCCAAACACGAGGGTGCATTAAGATTGCTGCATCTAGACCCTCAACGTCCTCCCGGTCTGTCATTGCGCGCCACCAGCGCTCTTTTACGTTTCTCTTGAGTTCAATCCCTAAAGGGCCATAATCCCAACATGCGTTAATGCCGCCATAAACTTCACTTGAAGGGAAAACAAATCCTCTTCTTTTACACAAAGATACAAGATCTGCCATGTCTTTGAGATCTTGAACGGCGGCAGGGGATTTTGACTGAACTAAACCTTCGTTATTTTGGGATTCTGTACTCATAACTAACGGGATAGCAAAGCTTCTTAATCAGCGCAATGTTTGTCTTCAATGCTAAGTCTTGAATCACGAGCTAAATGATTAATCCCTGATTCTGATGCTTTAGTGTGAGTGAGTCTCATGAAATTTAAAGTACACACTGCGTAGATTCATGAGCTCGTCGTGAGTACCTCGCTCTACGATCTGGCCATCCTTAAGTACCAAGATCTCATGCATGCGCTTAATTGTTGTGAGACGGTGAGCAATTACTAAAGTAGTTCGATTTTCCATTAATTCATCAAGTGCCTGCTGGACAGCTTTCTCCGATTGGCTATCTAAACTTGATGTAGCTTCATCTAAAATGAGAATAGGAGAATGTCTGAGAAATGCGCGTGCAATGGATATACGTTGACGCTCACCGCCTGAAAGCTTTTGACCACGATCTCCAATGCAAGTTTGAAATCCTTGTGGAAGTCTTTCAATAAATTCAAGGGCATGAGCCTTTTTTGCAGCCTCTAGGATCTCATCTGGCGTTGCATCAAGTCTTCCGCAGCGAATGTTTTCCTCAATCGTATCATTGAAAAGAAAAACATCCTGACTGACAACTGCGATTTGAGATCTTAAGTCTGCAATGGAAAAGTCCTTTAAGTCGACGCCATCAATACAGATTTGGCCCTCAGTGACATCAAAAATTCGAGGAATTAAGCTGACAAGAGAGCTTTTTCCTGCGCCGCTTGCTCCAACAATTGCAATGGATTTGCCATGAGGTACACCGAAATTGACCTTTTTAAGAATCATTCTTTCAGGGTGATCTGGATAGGCAAAGGTTACGTTTCGAAACTCAAGCTGATCCTTAAGTGTCGTGATGGGAAGGGGATGTTGTTTTTCGGGTAAATGAGTCTTCCATTGGAGTAGGTCAAAAATTCGATCACAAGCTGCAGCCGTTTGATTAAGCTTGATGTTAACGTCATTTAGTAGCCGGATTGGGTTCATCATCATCCCAAAAGCGGTAAAAAATGCAAAAAGATCTCCAGCAGACATTTTTCCCTGAAGGACTTGGTGGCCGCCGTAAAAGAGCACAGGAGCTAGTGTGAGAGCTGTTAGTAGCTCTACCATGGGATGGGCTGCTTCCTCAACTTGAGCACCTTTTAGGCGAAATTTTGCAACGAGCTCGTTTTTTTCTGTGAATTTTTGATAGACGTACTGTTCAAGTTTAAAAGTTTTAACCACCCTAATTCCTGAAAAACTTTCTTGGAGAGTCGATAAAAGTTCAGCGTTAATTTCCTGACTTTTGCTAATGTAACGTTTGAGGAGTTTTCCAGTTTTAGCAAAAAGCCAAGCCATTGAGGGCAAGAGAAATAATGTAATGAGTGTGAGTTTCCAATTTAAATAAATCGCATAACCAAATAGGAACAAAAGTGTAAAGGGTTCTCGAATAGCTAGGTTAACACAAGATAAGCCATCTTCAATTTGGTGTGGATCTAGGCTTGTTCTTGAAATGAGTGTCCCTGTGCTTTGGTGGGTGAAGTAATCAGCGGAGAGTCCAAGGATGTGGAGAAAGATTTGATTTTTAATTTTTTGGTTTACTCTGATGATGACTATTCTTAAAAGATAGTAGTGAGCAAATCTGATAACAAAGTTAACCAGGTAAATCCCGATTAAGATGAAGGGTAAATAAATAAGCTGAGGTTTATTCTTTTTAACTAAGACTTCATCAATCATGTAGCGCACAAGCGGGGCCGGTCCTAATCTGATTGCAGAAAGGGGAATTGCCAATAGGACACATGCAAAAATGTGCCAGTAGTAAGATTTCAAGTATGGAACTAGGTTTTTTAAGGATTTCATGGATTTTGACTCAAATCATTGCATAGTCTGGACTCGAAATCGACAGAGAAATCCGGTATGCTTGGGAAAAGTATGATTTTTTTAAGTAAAAAAAAAGCCGTATTCTTAGATCGTGATGGCACCCTAAATTTTGATCCAGGCTATATCAGCCAACCTCAAGATCTGACCTTGATGCCTGGAGTTGGGGAAGGACTTTCTTTATTGAAAAAGTCCGGCTATTTATTGATTGTTGTATCCAACCAATCGGGCGTTGCTCGAGGACTCATTCCATTTGAAAACTTGAAGCTCATTCATAATAGGCTCAATCAGTTACTCAGTTCATGGGGAGTTGAGATAGATTATTTTTCATTGTGCACCCATCATCCGGATGAGGACTGTTTGTGTAGAAAACCTAAGCCTAAACTTATTCAGGATGCAGCACGTTTATTTGATGTGGATCTTTCTCAATCCTATATGGTGGGTGATCGACTTTCTGATATAAAAGCAGGGTATGCTGCAGGCTGTAAAGGATCCCTCCTCGTTTTATCTGGGGATGGTGAAAAAACTCAGAAAGAACTCTCTGGTTTTAGACCCACGTGGATTGCTCATTCTTTGTTGGATGTTGCCAAATGGATTGTAGATCAAGAAAACGTAAGCTTTTGATGGGCCTTCGATCAAACCCAGGAATATGAAAAACGAAGAGTCCCTCAATCCATTTAAAAAGCTCTTGGTGATCTTGAGTTGAGGCTTTCATGCATTGAAATGCTTGGCGAATAGGCGTTTGTAAGCTGATTTCGAAATCTAAAAGTGCCTCAGGTTTTACTCTCAATAGGGAGTGTTCAAAGCTTGTTTGTTGAAATGAGTCTCTCAAGATATGCCGAGTGTCGTGTTTTCTGCACCTCGGACAAATCCAGCCAGCATCAGCAATCAGGCAACTCAGTTCAGCTTCTGATAAGATGTCATGTACAGAGCATGAGCATTTCAAGCAGGTTTTGATTTGTGGTTGGTTTCCGCTCCACTGAAGCAGTTTAACGAGATAAGAGTTGAGAAATAAAATTTCTTGCCCAGGTTGAAGCGGGATTGAATTGAGAGTGAATAAAGCATTCGAGTGGAGTCGAAATAAATCAGAGCAAGCTTCATTTTGCGGAGCAATTCTCATGATGTATTCATTTAGGGTGCTTGCAAGAGATAATTTTTTAAAATCTACTCTGAGTTGATCAAAAGATTGTCTAACATGAGCTTCTGTAAGTTGATACAATTCAACATTGGGCTTAATCTGGAACAACCATTCACTGGCTACAAATAAATCTAAAGAGCCACCAAATCTCCGTGATTGGACGGAGTTTTTAGCTAATGCAGAAACCTGACCGTGATGCTCAGTGAGTGCTGTAATGATGCGATGTCTTTCTTCATAAAAAACAGATCGCAATACGATAGCAAGGTCTTTTTGGGATTCCATATTTTTGACTTTTTCAGTCTTATCATAACTTAGAATGGATTAGGTTGTTTTTCAGTTTCTCTCATTTAAGTCTCTGATCCATAATAGGGCTCCTAAGCTAATCAGAACTATGGTTACTACAGAATAGAGGTTGGAGCCTGGGAAAGCGTGAAATCTAATGTGTCTCAACTCGTTCAGAGTGTATAAGCCTGCTACCATAGCGGGAATGAGACTCATCCTTTGCCAAAAGAAAATTCGGTATAAAAGACTGAGCATGCAACCTAAAGGAATTCCCAGAGCAAGCCAGGTCTTAAGGTCGATGGCATCTACTCCAATGATCAGAACTCCAAGAGCTACTAAACCAATATAAATGAGCCCCTTTCTCCTTTGCCATCCGGAAGTGATCAAAACCACATATCGATCAATCACTAGAAAGAGTAAGCTGACTTGGATGACGCGCTCTAGAATATCTGTACTAGCGAGTAAGGGGATGTGCCAAGCAAGTGGGTCTAGAAAAGGCAGTGTAGGTTCACCTGCCTGAAAGAGTCTAAAAATACCTGTGAGAATGACAAGTGAGATGGCACTTAAGGAGTAACCCGTGATCAGTGTTTTGAATGAAGTTTGTACTGAGGAGCGAGTGTTTTCTCTCTTAAAGTACGAGTAGATGAATCCCATGATGACTCCCAAAGCCAGGCTTGAAAAGATGACTTTAAGGGTAGTGAATAGAAATAGAGTCAATATTTGATTCATTTTTGGTTCAACAGTTGAAAGCTGAGCTATTTGATTTGGGATAAGGTTAAAGACACCTGTGGCTTGAAGAGTAAAAATAAGAAGAGAAGTTCGCCAAAACGCATCAAAATGAAAACATCTTTTTGTCCATCTCGTAATGCCGTGAACAAACGCGATGAAAGCAATGAATGCTAGAGCGACAATAGAGATTAAGTGCAGGTCTCCAAGGTGGTTTGATTTATTTCTTTCTGTTCTCATCCACTCCTCAGGGATGAAGATATAGCGACTGAGGTGGGTCATCTCATTCCCCGAAACTACTGCGAGTATGCGCGCTTCACCCTGTGAGAGTTGGATGCTTGGATCTTGAAAGATAAAATTCCAGTCTTTCCGTTCCGGAAGTTTAGAGTCACTGCTGGAAATAGACTTGATCTGGGATTCGCTTAATCCATACATTTTTTGAATGGAATGAAGGGCGATCGCTTTAGCCTCATTTTCAGGTAGCTTCATCCCAGGTCTAGATTCAGGAAGTTGGTGACGAATTTCGTGAACTTTTCCATTTTTTGTAATGGTCACCAGGAGTTCTTCTGCTCGCTCTGACACTTCGCGGTCATGTCGCATGAATCGAACTCCCCAGACAGGGGGAGATAGATAAGATCCTAAGAGTCTGGAGTAAACCTCAGGGGTCTGAGTTTTCCAAATGAATCGATGTCCTTCAGTCATTCCGTTTAAAACGAGGGGATGGGCTTCCCATTCGTCAGAGAAACCTTGAGAATGAGCAATTTCTTTTGCGATCTGAAGAGCTTGTTGGCGAGAAATGTTGAGGTTCCAAGAGTAATATGGAAATTGTATCGACGCCCAGATTGTCAAGCTGATTGCACCAAAAAAGAGAACAAGCTTGGTAGTCCAAGGTGTAAGACTCTGAGTCCCTCGGGAGGAATGGCCTTGATTTGTATTCTCAAGGTTTGCAGGTTCAGGTTTCCATCCCAAATTAAACTGCGAAACGTCTAAATTTCTCCAAGCTCCCTGACGGATGCGGGCTAAAAGGACTATCCAAAAAGGAGTGAGTGTGAGGAAAATGACTAAGAACTGATCCCATTTCACCTGAGGGGATGATGTTGCAAAAAGAGGGATTGCAAAGAAGACTACATCAAATGTGAAATGTAGAATAATGCCTGGGAGTAATCCAAACCTCAAATAAAGAAGTCCAAAGAAAAAAGATGGGAGAATCAGTTCAATCACTCGAGCATAAGAGGGTTGTGTGGGGTAGTTTGCGTGTGCTGCTGCAAAGATGAGTGCTTGGAGGATGAATCCACCTGAAATCCAGAGCTTTTTATTTCCAAAACGTGATCCTAAAAGGGCTGCTCCTGCAATCGGAACTGCTCTAAAAAGGGATTCTTCCCAAAAGCCTGCATGCAGGGAGCTTGAGATTGAAGTGAGCCATGGGAAATAAGAGGCGAGAGCGTCTGGCTGAAATAAAGTGTCGGAAGGAGTCCACCAGCCCAGTTTATTGGTTCCAATCAAATAAACAGCAATGACATAAGAAAATAGTACTCCTACCCCTAGATATCCGCCTAATGTGCGACCGAGTACTTCTGGCGAAGATGCATTCTTGAAGTTCCACACTCGCCAGAGTTGTGGATGATGGGAAAAGGCTTTTCTAGAGAGGCTTTCTGCAGCCATGAAAGAAAGAGAAATTAATATGAAATCAGCGCCTGAACTGAGAATAGATCTGAGCAGTATATTGCTCATGAATTGTTGTGAGGAGATAGCCGTATCGTATTGCATCCATAAAAGAGGGAAGTGATTGATTTGATCAAGGAACTGTAAGAGAGAGACTAGGAATCCAAATAAAAGGGGTTTTTTCCAGAGCACCCAGTTTTTTCTCGCAAGCAGGAATGTCCCTATAAAGCACCCTCCAAGGATGTAGAGAATGAGCATTGCAACACTGGCAATGCTGGTGATGGTTTGATTGGCTGAGCGCATCTCAGCATACTGTCTAGAGAAGCTTTCAGGGATCTTGATGTAGCTCTGAATAGCGCAGAGGCGATCTCCTCTCACCGTTAAGTTAATTCTGTATTTTCCTTCTTTTCCTAAAGTAAGACTCGAATTTTCAAATGTAAAAAAATGATCAATTCTTTGATTGGGTCTTTTAATGAAAGATTTTTCAGCTAATTTGTACTCTTCTAGTGGAATATTCCAGAGTTTTTCTGCGGAGTATTTTGCAATCTTTAGGGCTTCTTCTTGGGAAAGTGCAGCTCCCTTTTCTCCTTCTGGGATGATCTCAGTAAAGCTGTACAGCTTGCCTTCGGGGGTAAATTGAATATAAGTTTCATGGGCCGAACCTTCCTTGAAGTGTCTCACTCGCCAGGTGTAAGGAGAGTAAAATTTATCTTTGAGTAGGTTTGAAAAAGTTTTATACCCTTCACCTGTCAATTCAGCATAGGTTTGAGTTTCTCGATCGAGACTAAATTCAGCACTCTGAAGAAAATGGTCAGGGCCCCAATGGTTCTTAAGTGCAAGCTCTTTAGCTTGAGAGAGTGCTCTTGTGCGATCCATAGCTATATTGAGCTCTACAAGGGGGAATGCCTTGGGGTAAAAGCTTTTTACAAATAAAATGCTTCCACAGAATAAAGATACGAGAAAAATCCAAAACCAATATCGCTGAGTGAATGAAGACTTCATAGAATATCCTCTTGAAAAGACAACCAAGATCTTAACAAATAATTAACTGTCGTGGAAATTAAAACTCGTATTGCAGGCTGAGGATGATCTGCTTAAGGCCAGCCGAGAGTGTGCTTGATCGGGAGTCTGTAGAAAAAGGAATGTCTATAGTTTGGTCAATAAAGTCGGCTCTTAGGATGTACCTATTTTTGCTGTGGAAGGGATGAAATCCAAAGCCAGTGTGCATTTGAATCCTGCGATTTGAGAAGCTGAGGATGCGGGCTCCATTATAAAGGAACGAATAGCCGCCTCCAATTAAAAGGGCTCTTTTCTTTTTGAATGGCTTGTCAATTCCAAATCCTAATCCTAGTCCAGGGAAGTTTCGATAACCAGAGTTGTCTCCTGATAATATGGTTGTATATAGGTAATTTGCCCTTAACTTAAACAGCCATGAGTCATCTGAAGGGTTACGAACAAAATAGTCGCCTCCAAACTCTAGATCAAGAATCTGCATCGTATTGCTAAAAAACCCTCCGGAGCGAGAGAAACTTGTAACCTGAAGTTTGGAGTATGCGTAAAACTTATCCAGGATGATGGGATAAAATACGTTTGTGGATAGGGTAAGTGCATTTTTTTTCAATCTAAATGGGAAAAGTAATGCAGAGGTCTGGTCGTAATCTACATGTGAAAACCCAAGTCCCAGTTGAACTCCGAGCTTCCAGGGTTCATAGATGGTGATGGGTTGGTATTTTCCACTGAGGTTCAGTCCGCCCCTTTGATTTAATTCATCCCAATTCGTAATGACTACAGAGGTTTCGATTAGAGTAATATTTCCCTCATAATCAATAAGGGTCAGCTCAAGTGAAGTGTTTTTGCTTTGAAGGGGAATGTCTTCCATTTTAAAAAGCGTGCCCTGGATGTCAATTTTAACAAACGAAGGTTCTCCGTTAATCTGGCTGATGATTAAGCTCAAGTTAGGGTTTTTGACTTTTCCTTCAAGTCTGACAAGATAGGGAGATTCTGAGCTTGCTTTTGTAGCTTCTGTTTGATCGGTGCTCCAGGTGATGTCTGCTTGATGGGCGGATGGAGTTGAAATTTGCAGTTCAAGTTCTTGTTTTTGTGTTTGAGGATTTGATAGCGCGATGGGTTGCTGTTGCTGTTGCTGTTGCTGTTGCTGTTGCTGTTGCTGTTGCTGTTGCTGTTGCTGGTCTTCTGCCCAAGTGAGAAACGGATTTAAGCACATGAGGATGAGCCCTGCTGAAAAAATTTTCCAGCTGTGTTTAGGGCAAATAAAGGAAATTTTTTTATTTTGTTTTAAAAACATATTCAGTGCTTCTATATCTATATTATTGGTCTGATTCGATATAGTTCCAACTCTTTTTTTAGAACAACAAACTTATTTTGATTCGAGGCAGATCCTAGGTATATTCTGGACTCATGATGTTGGAAAAAGTGTCAGAAAAGTTTCATCAATTTATAAAAATCATTGAGTCAAAATTCCCACAGGATTTTCTATCTCAAGATCCCCATGATTTAGAAAATTATGGGAAAGACTGGACAAAGGCATACACTCCTAATCCTTCCGCAGTTGTATTTCCTCGAACTACTCAAGAAGTGGCTGATTTTCTACGGTTATGTTCTCAGTATGAGATTCCGGTTGTTCCCTCTGGCGGTCGAACCGGGCTTGCTGCTGGCGCGGTTGCTACTGCGGGCGAGGTTGTGCTGAGTCTAGCGCGGATGAATCAGATGGGTCAGGTAGACACTTTATCTCATACCATCAGAGTGCAGGCAGGCGCTGTCACAGAGGCTATTCATCAGCATTGTGCTGCTCATGGTTTAACTTGGCCAGTGGATTTTGCGTCGAAGGGCTCAAGCCAAGTGGGAGGGAATATTGCCACCAATGCAGGTGGGTTAAAGGTGATTCGGTACGGTCACACAAGGAATTGGGTTTTGGGGCTGCAGGTAGTGACAATGCAGGGGAATATTTTAGAGCTCAATGGTGCACTGGAGAAGAATAATACGGGTGTAGATTTAAGGCAGTTATTTATTGGGAGTGAAGGTACCTTGGGGGTAATTACCGAGGCGACGTTGAAGCTTATGCGCTTACCTGGTCCACTGGATGTGTGTTTTTTTGCAGTGCAGAGTGTTTCTGCAGTTCTAAGGCTATTTGAAGAAGCAAGGAGAGCGCCTTTTCAGGTTGCTGCATTTGAGTTTTTAACTGAAAATTGTTTGAAGTTAGTCACAGAGGTACGAAAAATCTCATCTCCATTTCAGTCCTTTTACCCGGCATATGTATTGTTGGAGCTTGAACGTCCCGAGTCTCTGCAGGCTCAGGAGACCTTAGAGGCTTGGCTTGAAAAACTGTTTAGCCAGGGATTAGTTCAGGAAGGCACATTGGCGCAATCCCCAAGGGAGGCTAGGGATCTTTGGAGCTTAAGAGAGGGGATTAGTGAGAGTCTGTCTGTTAGGGGTGTAGTACATAAGAACGATATCGCATTGCCGATTGCCAGACTCGAACCCTTTATTAGGGAGATGTACGAGCTTTATCAGCGACAGAATCATCCATTCGAGATTTTTCTTTTCGGACATATTGGGGATGGGAATTTGCACGTAAATACCATGAAACCTCAGGATTGGGATAAGTCTCTTTTCTTTGAGAAATGTAAACAGGCTGATCTGGAGTTGTTTTCTTTAGTGAAAAAATACCAGGGCAGCGTTTCTGCAGAGCATGGTGTTGGGTTGGTCAAAAAATCTTATCTTGAGTTCACAAGAAGTCCTGAGGAAATAGCAGTGATGAAGGGAATCAAAAAAGTGCTGGATCCTCAAGGTCTTCTCAATCCGGGCAAAATTTTTGACTAGTAAAGAATTCGGGTACGAATTGAGGCTCCTACCTGCTCAATGGCAGTTTTAACTTCCTGTGAGATGGCTTGATTAGTGTCGAGCACAAGGTAGCCAATGTCTCCATGGGTAGCTAGAGACTGAGCCTCAATGTTTGCCCCTAAACGAGAAAGAATGCCGTTGATCTCGCTCAGCACTCCTGGGACATTTCTATGTATATTCAGAATACGGTGTCTTTCCTGGGTGGGGGCTAAATCAATTTCTGGGAAGTTAACAGCACCCGACGTTGACCCAGTATTGACGAATCGAATCAGTGCAGCTGGCACCTCAGTGCCAATATTAGCTTGAGCTTCCTCTGTTGCTCCCCCAATGTGAGGAGTGAGGATTACGTTATTTAATCCCTGTAGTTCCGTTACAAATTGTTGGCTATTGCTTTCGGGCTCTTCAGGAAAAACATCAATGGCCGCTCCACTGAGTTGACCTGATTTGAGGGCTTCAGTGAGGGCAGGGATATCTACGACAGTTCCTCGGCTAGCATTCAGGAGATAAGCCCCTTTTTTCATGTGAGCAAGCTGCTGGGCTCCTATCATGCGAAAGGTTTGAGAGGTTGCAGGGACGTGCAATGTTACAAAATCACTTTCTTTGAGGAGTTCTTTTAGCGTGTTGCAGCCTTTGGCGTTGCCAAGGGGCAGTTTTGAGACGATATCATAGAACAGTACTCTCAATCCTAGATTCTCTGCGAGAGATGAGACTTGGGATCCAATGTGCCCGTAGCCTATGATTCCTAAGGTTTTTCCTCTCACCTCAAAGCAGCCCTGAGATACTTTTTTCCAGGTTTTTTGATGCATTTCCATGCTGCGTTGACAAAGTTGACGCGCTAGCATGATAATCTGAGCAAGGGTCATTTCGGCAACACTACGAGTGTTTCCAAAAGGAGCATTAAAGACTGGGATTCCATGTATTTTAGCTGCTTCCAGGTCTACTTGATTAGTTCCGATGCAGAAGCAGCCGATAGCTAGAAGTCTTTTTGCTTCTGCTATGACTTCGGCTGAGATATGAGTCTTGCTTCTAATCCCGAGGATATGCACATCTTTGATTTTTTCCTTTAGCTGATCCGTGGGCAGTGCAGACGAGAGGGTTTCAACTTGAAACTCCTCGTTCTGAAACGCTTCAGTAGCAAGTTGATGAATATTCTCTAAGAGAAGGATTTTGATTTGATTTTTTGGAAAAGAAGTTTTGACCATCGTCAATTGGTCTCCCATGAAGCGGAGCATACCTCAAAAATGATGGTCCACAAGAGGAATAAGAAAGAGATGATTCATGGCTCCTAAATTTCGTGGAAATTCTGATGATTGGATGGATGATCATCGCTCTTCAAAAAATAAAAGAGCTGAAGGCGCGAAAAAAAAGTTGGCAAAAGCTAGGCAAATGGAGCTCTCTCCTGATCAGGCTAATGCTACTGTGGCTGAGGTTTTTCCTAAGCAATGCAGAGTGAAGCTTGATAGATCTGCTGAATTGATTCTCTGTAGCTATAGAAGAGCTCAGGTGATTGGTGAAGTGAGAGATGAGGAGTTTAAGCAGAGGGCTCCTGTAGCTGTGGGGGATCGAGTTTTAGTAGAGCTCACAGGTGGGCAAACAGGAGTAATGACAGGAATTGCATCAAGGAAAAATACTCTTTATAGAATTGCTCCAGGCAGAATTGAGAAAAAGTTTATTCATGTGCTTGCGGCGAATGTTGATCTCCTCTTAATTGTTGCTTCGGTAGCGGAGCCAGAGTTTAGCCCAGGACTCATTGATCGGTTTTTAGTGGCAGCCCAGCTTGAAGGAATACAGCCTGTAATCTGTGTGACCAAAAGTGATCTCGTATCCTTGAAGCAGAAGGAAGAAGGAACAGAGAGTGAAAGAGCGCCTTGGAACAATTATTCTAAGATCGGATATCGTGTCATTGAGTTAAGTGCTCATCAGAAGACTGGCTTAGAGGAGCTTCTTCAAGCTATTCATGGAAAAACGGTTGTCTTTTGTGGACAATCCGGTGTTGGAAAGACATCGCTCTTGAATGCCATCTTGGGAAAGGAATGGGGTCGAGTAGGAAGCGTAAGTCAGGTTACTGGTAAGGGTAGGCATACCACAACGAGTGCGGTCTTGCTCGATGGTCCAGAAGGCTCTCAGTGGATCGATACTCCAGGAGTGCGAGAGTTTGGTTTGCCTCATGTTTTACCAAAAGACTTAGGTCGTGCATTTCCAGAGTTTCTTACCCTCGCTTGTACAGAGGATGGGTGCCACCACTTCAATGAACAAGAGTGTCGGGCTAAAACTCAGTATCGATATCCAAGTTATCGAAGGATTTATCAGTCCTTGATAGAAGGTGAGGGATGAAAAAGAGAGGTATTGACTTCAATTGAGAGCTTCAGAGTATCATTCCGTACCTTTGTAATTTTAGAGAAGTCTATCTCAAGCACCAAGAAAAGGTGGGGTGAGGGTTTTCAAAGACGGCAAGTTCATGCTGAAGCCCCAGTGATCTATAGGGATAAATTTTTTGAGGCGCTTGATCTTGCCCAGGTTGTCGATTGAGTTGTAAGGAAAGAGTTTTTCCAAAGATCTTATGAGGTTTGATGAGATACTTTGGAGTCCATTCATAATTGTAGCATCGAGGGACATTGAAAAATAGGAAATGAGAGAATGAGTTCGAATCTAATTTCTGCTGAGCTCTATCAATGCAAGTTGCCTCTAAATTAAATACGTCTCGTCCATATCCAGCTGAGATTTCTGCCGGAGATTTTCCTTCTTTCTCTAAAGATGCTGCAAGTTTCCATCTCGCTTCCGTCGTGTCCAGATTATAGGAGTTTACAAACAAGCTGAGGGCTAGGAGAGAGGCTGTAAAAAGTTTGGATTCGCCCAGTTTGGATTCGAGTTGGAGGAAGGGACGAATCGAGAAGATGAAGAAAATTACAAATATCATTGCGATGCGAAAATCATTAATTCCTTTTAATGAATAGAATGCGAAAAATCCACACATACTAACTAAAAAAGCTAAAGTATCAACTCTTTTTATCGAGTCATTAAGTGCACGCATCATAATGGGGGTGCATCCGACGAGTCCAAAAGCTCCAATTGCGATGGGTAGAATGGCAATGGATCTAGGCATATACTGAGTAAATAAGACGCCTATTGAAAGAATGGGAGCATCTGAAAAATAGAGAAGAGCGTAGGAGGTGAGAAACAAAAAAAGTGAACTGATCCAAAGTCGCAAGCTCCAGTTTTTGAAATTTCTCATGAAAGGAAGAAGAAGAGATCCAAAACCTAAAAGGAGCTGCAGAAAAAAGAATGAGAATGTTTTCAGTTGAAACTCACGAGCTCCGATTGTCAGCAGAAGAGTCTGCTGAAGTATGCTTTGTGGAAGAAGATAATAGGTGATGAGTCCAATCATTGGACAGAGGATGAGGCTCAAGGCAAGTTTTCTTCGGATGGGGAGGAAAATGAAATAAAATAGGCCTAAACTCACTGGGATAATGCTGGTGGTTTGAACTTGCAGAGGGATAAGGAAAGAAAAAAGACTTACTAAGAGCCATTGAAATTTGCTCTCTTTTTGATCTATCGAAAGAAGGAGCCCAAGTATCAAAGCAGAAGAGTAGATCTCATAGAGAAAGGATGCACTGTATTGGATCCATAAGGGATATGAAAAAATGGAGATCAGAAAGATAAGAGACGACCCAGTCCAAGTTGCAGTAAGTCCTAAAATAAGAAGAAATAAACTCCATGTCAGAAGATTGAGAACAATGATGGGTTTGAGGAATGAAAAAAGAGAAACTGCGATAGCTCCCAAAAAAGTCTGAGGTATCACTGCCGCTACATTTGCAGGATGGACACTCCAAGAGTATTGAGACCATTGGAGCGCTTGCCAAGCATAGGTTCCGTCATCTTGACTGAGGGAGTTTTTCCAAGGAAGTAGAATGAGGGTAAGGATTCCCCAAGTTAAAAGAACCAGCTTCCATTCATTATTCTTCATTCGGAGGTCTTTGAGCTTCATTATAGAGGCAGATGTTACAGTATTCCACCTAGCCCTACAATAGGTTTAAGATCACTAGAACATTCCGTCTGAATATTCGTCTTTTTCTTAAGTTTTAATAAAGATTAGCCGCGCTCAAAAATTTCTTTTGAAATGATGAGTCGCTGGATTTGGCTTGTTCCCTCATAGATTTGATAAATCTTTGCATCGCGCATGAGTTTTTCAACAGGGTATTCTTCAGAGTATCCATAGCCGCCAAAGACCTGAACTGCATCTGTGGCGACTCTCATGACCATGTCGGCAGCGAATGCTTTGGCGAAGGCAGCAAACTTAGTGTTTCTCTCGCCATGGTCGATCATCCAAGCTGATTTGTGGACTAATAGTCGCGCTGCTTCAATGTCTTTAGCCATGTCTGCAATCATGAAGCTAATGGCTTGGTAATGAGCAATCGGCTGGCCAAAAGTTTTTCGAGTCGTTGAGTACTGAATGGCCTCATCCATAGCACGTTTAGCGAGTCCAACTGCTCCTGCTGAGACGGCGGGGCGTGTATGATCAAACGCGCTCATGGCAATTTTGAATCCATCACCCTCTTTGCCTAAGCGATACTTTTCAGGGATCTTAACCTCATCAAAGGTAATTCCTCGAGTATCGCTTGCTCTTTGGCCCATGTTCCATTCCTTTTTTCCTACCGTGATGCCCGGGGAATCTGCAGGAACAATGAAGCCTGACATTCCTTTATGTTTTTGGGATGGATCAGTATAGGCTAAAACAAAATACCAATTCGCAACACTCGCATTAGTGATCCACATTTTGGAGCCATTAATAATGTACTCTGAGCCCACCTTTTTGGCCTGAGTTCGAATTCCACTCACATCTGAGCCAGCTCCCGGCTCAGTCACACAATAAGCAGCAAAAAGAGGAGATGAGGTGAGGCGACCTAAGAATTCTCGTTTCTGCTCATCGTTGCCTGCAACAATCACGGGGGCGGCAGCTAGGGCATTTGCCTCCATAGCTGTAGCGATACCGGTGCATCCATACGCCAATTCCTCAGTAATAATGCAACCCTCGAGTACACCTAGACCCAAGCCTCCACAATCCTGGGGGACGTGAGTATTCATTAAGCCCAGTTCCCATGCTTTTTTTGCAATTTCGACCGGATATTCTCCGGATTTATCATGATGGGCTGCTTGAGGAATGATTTCTTCTTTCGCAAACTTTTTAGCTATTTCTTGAAGTTGTTTTTGATCATCAGAGAGTGAGAAGTTTAGCATGTGGTCACCTTATGCCAGTCAATCTGCTGTTGTAAAGTAGGGAGATTGTATTTGGATTCTTAAGAGAATCCTTGCCATACCTCATGCTTAACTGGAGTGGGTAGGTGCCTTCGATGGGAAGATGAGATTTTGAGGGTGAGGGCGAGCTTATTTTACTGAGATAAATGTGAGGGTGTTAGACTGACTTCAGCCTCTCTAAAAAAGAAAACATTGAGTTTCCACTCAGAAGGGCATAAACGTTAAGAAAATCATGAAAAATACAAAAACTGATAAAAAAGAAGCTTTCTTGAAAGCTTTTGATGAGATTTGGACTCTCTTGTTTTCAACTCCTATTCATCTTGACTCCGCGCTCTATAAGCAGCCCCCTCGCTTTAAAAGTGCACTCGCTCAGATTTTACCTGTCATTCTTTTAAGGCCTGTGTCTGAAGCGCAAATGCATGGTGTGGGAATTAAGCGAGGAGAGCCTTGGAACTTGACTCCTGAGCAGCTGATTCAATGGCGTCCTGCTCGCTTACTCGCAGAAAGACTCTACGATGGTTTAATTCAAGGAAAATCTCAGGTGAAACCCCTGCTCGAGGATTTCCCTCCAGATTTTTTGAAGGAATGGAGAGAGGCATGGGGTGAGGCAATGACCACTCAAATGGCAGATACTCTTGCCAGAACAGCTCCTCTTTTTCTGAGAACAAACCGAGGGCTTCCTGCTTCTCAAATGGTTGAAGAGTGGAACGCCAAATTCTCAGATATTGCATTATTAAAGCGCTCTACAATCTCTCCCAATGCCATAGAGTTGAATCGGTATGCAAATTTATTCACAACAGATTGGTTTGAAAAAGGCCTATTTGAAATCCAGGATGTAGGTTCGCAGAGAATGGCTTATTTCGCTCTCTGGCCGGAACGGTTTGCTGGGATTCTTCAGAAACATCCAGGAAGGGTTGGGTCAGAAGAGGAGCTTCCTGCGCTCCCTGATCGGGTTAATCCTTTGACCGTAATTGATGCTTGCGCAGGAGCCGGGGGTAAAAGCCTTGCTTGGGCAGATGCACTTCAGGGTAAAGGGCGTGTTTTTGCATATGACGTTTCAGAGAAGAAGCTCCAGGCCTTGAAAAAAAGAGCTCGAAGGGCGGGTCTAACTAATATCCAAACTGCTTGCGTGAGGGATGGATATGAAGAAGAGTTATCCCTAAAATTTGCCCAGAGTGCTGATGTGGTTTTAGTCGATGCACCCTGCAGTGGTTGGGGGGTTTTGCGAAGAAATCCAGATATTAAGTGGCGTCAAAATTCTAATATTTGGGAGAGAATGCCTCAGATCCAGAAAAACTTACTTTCGAGATACTCTCTTCTAGTTAAACCAGGAGGAAGATTGGTTTTTGGGGTTTGTACTTTCAGAAAAGCTGAAACTTTAGATGTTGTGAGTGATTTTTTGAGTCAGCACCCAGAATTTGAAGCGCATCAGGGGGGGTATTTAGGCCCAGGGCCTTGCGATGGGTTTTTTATGCAGGCATTTATTCGGAAGAGTGTCTAAAAACGCACAAAGGCTCTAGGTCGAAACCTAGAGCCTTTGTGAAATATCAAGAATCGAGAAGATTACTTCTTCTTCTTCTTTGTAGCAGTTTTCTTCTTGGTCTTCTTTTTTGCGGCTTTCTTTTTAGTCGCCATTGTGTTTTTCCTCCATTAAAGCATTCAAACAGTGAACGCTCAATTTGATGTTACCTGGAAAGGTTCTTATATCAAGAAAAGAACTAAATGTATTTGATTTTTTTTCTAAAAGTTCATTTTGAATTCAAATTTTTGAATCTGATCTTTGGTTGAAGGCAGTCAAAATTAAAAATATTCACCATTTAATATAAAATTTGGTCCTCTAGAGGGCGGATTCCTACGTGTGATACACTGAAATGAGCAGATAAAAGGGATGTTTCAAGCAATTGCTGTTTTAAAATCTAAGTGGAGAGAAGAAAAAGTAAGTGATCATCCATTCTTAAGGAAAGAATCTAATATCCAGTAACGCAGGACGGCTATCGATATATGGGCAATCTTAGTTTAGACGAAGTTTTAGAGCTCAAGGAAAAGATGAAGAGGAAACGAGAGAGAGTTTTGATCGTTTTGCTGAGTTTAGTCTTCTTTTTTCTCTTGTTTACAGAGTTTAAGCTCACTCAGATTTCAAAAACATTACCTTTTGTGACTTCGATCTTCTTTTTTGGGTTATTGAACATCAATATTATCATTCTGATAGCTCTTGTTTGGCTGGTTTTTAGGAACGTAGGTAAGCTTCTGATCGAGAGAAGACGAAAAACTCTTGGGTCAGCTTTAAAAACGAAGCTGGTGATCGCTTTTTTTTCCTTCTCCATCATTCCCACTCTTGTTTTATTTGTCATCTCAGCCCTCTATATCAACTCAAGCTTTGATAAATGGTTTTCTCTAAAGATTCAGAATACATTGCAGGCCTCCTTAGAAATTACGGGTACTTATTATCGAAACACTGAGCAAACAGCGATGCACTTTGCTGAGCATATTGCAGCCGGAGTGAGTAAGCGTATCCAAACTACTGCTAGATCTCCTTCTGGTATGAAAAAAACGGGAACTTTGAATGGGGCTGCCGATTACCTTCAGTCCCAGAGATCATTACTTGCTCTAGATGCAGTTGAATTTTATTCGGATCCAGCCTCTGATAGAGTTTTAGCTCAAAGGGTCGCAGCAGATCTTCAATCACCCCGGGAATACCCCAGGTTAGCACTGGATCTTCTCTCGAGAGCTTTTTCGGGTGAAAAAGTTGCAGTCGTTCATCACGTAGGTCATGGAGATGTAATTCGATGCCTTGTTCCAGTTTGGGTTGGAGAGGGAAGTGCGGCTCTTGTTACGGGTGTTATTGCTGTAAATGCCTATGTCCCAGTGAGCTTGGTCAATAAGGTCGATGAAATCGCAAGTGTTTTTGATGACTATAAAGATACTAATCCACTAAAATACCCAATGAAATCAACCTACTTCTTGATTTTAATCATGATTACTCTTGTGATTATGTTTGTCGCTATCTGGATTGGTCTTTACATGGCTAAAGAACTCACTGTTCCCGTAGCCAGACTCGTTGAAGGTGCACAAGCCATTGGTGCTGGTGATCTTGATATTTCGATTCAAGCTGTGGGGCATGATGAGATTGCTGTTTTGGTACAGTCGTTTAATAAGATGACACTAGATCTTCGAGAAAATCGATCCCGATTATTGCAAGCAGGACAAGATTTAGAGAGAAGAAGGCTTCAATTAGAAGCTGTTCTAGCTCATATTGGTACGGGAGTGATTGCCATTGATCATCAGGGCATAATAACTACCTTCAATTCCGCTGTTTCTCGTCTTTTAGAGTTGGATTCAGAGGGAGTGTTAAATTCTAGCTACAAAGCAGTCTTGGTAGGTGAGTCCTTTCCTTTAATTGGAGTTATTCAGAGAGCTTTTTTGTTGAGTCATCAGGAAAAAAGTACTCTTACTGAGTCTGCTCAATGGAATTTTCATTCCGGAGAGGCAGTGAAGGTTTTATCCGCAGTGGCTACTCCTCTTCGTCAAGTTGATACGAGTTGGGGGGTCGTTGTTGTGATCGATGATATGACCCATCTGATTAAAGGTCAAAGAGAGATGGCTTGGCGAGAGGTAGCTCGGCGTATTGCTCATGAAATTAAAAACCCCTTAACTCCAATTAAGCTCTCTGCTCAAAGGCTTCAAAGACGGTTTTCTGAATATCGAGGTAAAGAAAGCGAAGTTATGCAAGAGTGTACGGAAACTATCATCAAACATACGGATGAGCTTAAAGATATGGTCAATGAGTTCTCGAATTTTGCTCGATTTCCCGAAATTAACCCGGCTCCCCATGATCTTAATCGTGCTCTTTCAGAAGTAATAGCACTTTACCGTCAGGCTCATTCTGAGGTCATCATTATAGATCGTCTTGAAGAAAAAACGCCTATTTTTGACTTTGATCGAGACCAAATTAAACGGGTGATGATTAATCTTTTTGATAATGCGATTGCCGCACTTCATGAGGGATGTTTCGAGAAAGATAAAAAGATCGAAATTTCAACCCATTACAATGAAGAACTAAAGATGGTGAGTATTGAAGTTAAGGATAATGGTCCTGGGATGAGTGATGAGCTGAAGGCTAGAGTTTTTGAGCCTTATTTTTCAACTAAGAAAGAGGGTACTGGACTAGGTTTATCTATTGCTAAAAGAATTGTAAATGATCATGATGGCTTCATTAGAGTACGGTCTGCACCCCAAGAAGGAACTCAGTTTGTGATCGAGTTGCCGACGACACACAAAAGTGGCATTGATCGAATTCAAGAATAGTGAGAAAGGAAAGAGTTTTAGTATGTCGCGTCTTGTACTCATTATTGATGATGAAGCTTCTATTCGGCAATCTTTAAGTGGCGCTTTAAAGGACGAGGGCTATAAAGTCATTTCTGCAGCATCAGGAAAAGAGGGTTTGGAGCTGATTCGAACAGATCGACCTAATGTTATTCTTCTCGATATTTGGATGCCTGAAATGGATGGTGTTGAGACCCTTCGCCAAATTAAAGCGGAGTGGCCGGATCAAATTGTTATCATGATGTCGGGTCATGGAAATATTGAAACTGCCGTTCGATCGACTAAATTAGGTGCTTTTGATTTTGTTGAGAAGCCCCTCTCTCTAGAGCGGATTATTGTTTTGCTCCAGAACATTTCTAATATGCAAGATCTCGCTCGAGAGAATCAGGCACTAAGAAAACAGGTTCAAAAAAATCAAAATTTGGTCGGAGAAAGCTCCTTGATGAAACAAATTCAGGAAATGATTAGGAGAGTAGCTCCAACTACTGGATCTGTATTGATTACGGGAGAGAATGGCACTGGAAAAGAGCTGGTGGCTCAAAGTATTCATGCTCTTTCTCCTCGCTTTAATAAGCCATTTGTTGAGGTGAATTGTGCTGCAATTCCTGAGGAGCTCATTGAGAGCGAGCTTTTTGGTCATGAAAAGGGTTCTTTTACAGGAGCAACTACTTTAAGAAGAGGTAAGTTTGATCTTGCCCACGGTGGAACTCTTTTTTTAGATGAAATTGGAGATATGTCCCTCAAAACCCAGGCAAAAATTTTAAGGATCTTGCAAGAACAAAAGTTTGAACGAGTCGGGGGGGCTCAAACTATTTCTGTGGATGTCCGGGTGGTGGCTGCTACAAATAAGGATCTAAAATCTGAAATTCAGGCTGGAAACTTTAGAGAGGATCTTTTTTATCGTCTCAATGTGATTCCTTTTCATGTTCCACCTTTGAGAGATCGTCAGGAGGATATCTCTCTATTGGTAGCTTATTTTTTAAATCAATTTTCTCAAGTCCATGGCCGGGCTGTTAGATCTGTGTCTAAAGAGGCTTTGGCAGTCTTGACTTCATATTCATGGCCTGGAAATGTTCGTGAATTGAAAAATCTCATGGAACGACTCGTGATTCTTACTCTTGAGTCAGAGGAAGGAAAAAATATTCAAGCTGCTGATATTCTAAAGAACCTTCAGGATGATGCTTTTGGAGTTAAGCTCGAAGAAGAAGGTCTGACTGAGTATCCCATGATTTTGGATGACGAAGTTACCCATGGGGGTAAGAACTTACGAGATGCTCGGCAAGAGTTTGAAAAGCAGTTTATCTTGAAAACTCTGAGAGAAAATGACTGGAACATTTCAAAGACCGCTCAGGTGCTCGGGATTGAAAGGAGTCATCTTCATCGTAAGATTAAATCTTATGGCATTGAATCTTAAGATGCTCTATATCTAAGCCTATTATGGCTGAAAAAATTACACCCCGTTCTCAGGACTTTTCTCAATGGTATCAAGATATTGTGATCCAAGCGCGGCTAGCAGATTATAGCCCAGTCAAAGGGTGCATGGTCATTCGGCCTAATGGTTACTCGATTTGGGAGCAAATTCAAAAGGATCTAGATCGTAGAATTAAGGAAACAGGAGTGAGGAATGCCTATTTTCCTCTTTTCATTCCTGAAAGCTTCTTGAAAAAGGAAGCAGAGCATGTTGAAGGTTTTGCTCCTCAGTGTGCTGTTGTGACCTATGCTGGAGCTAAGGACTTAGAAGAAAAGCTCGTCGTCCGTCCAACTTCTGAAACTATCATTAATAGTATGTTTGCGAAGTGGATTCAGTCATATCGCGACCTGCCGCTCATGATCAATCAGTGGGCTAATGTGGTGAGATGGGAGATGAGGACTCGGTTGTTCTTGCGGACTACTGAATTTTTGTGGCAAGAGGGGCATACTTGCCATGCCACTGCAGAAGAAGCAGAAGATGAAGCAAGAAAAATGCTTCAAGTCTACACATCATTTGCTGAAGAAGTTCTTGCTATGCCGGTGCAGCCAGGAATGAAGAGCGAAAGCGAGAAGTTCGCAGGTGCTCTAAGAACCTACTGTATTGAAGCTATGATGCAAGATAGAAAAGCGCTGCAAGCCGGTACTTCTCATAATCTCTCTACTAATTTTGCGCAGGCCTTCAATACTCAGTTTTTAGATAAGGATGGCAAACAGAAGATTGTTCATCAGACCAGTTGGGGTGTTTCAACTCGTCTCATTGGTGGAATGATTATGACGCATTCTGATGACAAGGGGTTAGTGTTGCCCCCTCGTCTTGCTATCACACACGTGGTGATTGTGCCTATTTTAGCGAATGCATCTTTAAAGGGAGAAGTATTGAAAGCAGCTCAGGAGCTTGCCTCAGCTATTCGTGAGGCAGGTTCTAAGTCCTCTTTGCCTTATATCTTAGGGGTAGAGGTAGATCAAGACGAGTCAAAACAGCCAGGCTGGAAGTTTCATGAATATGAGCTGATTGGTACTCCCATTCGCATTGAAGTTGGACCTCGTGATCTAGAAAAGCAGCAAGTCGTTTTAACTCGCCGAGATTTAAGTAAGAAGGAATTTGTATCTCTTGCATCAGTTCCCGATAAGGTAGTTACTGAGTTAGCTGCAATGCAGAGGGATTTACTTGAAAAAGCAAGAGCTTATCGTGACTCACATACTTTTGAGGTTTCTGATTATACTCAATTTAGAAAACTCCTTGAGGAGCCAGGAGGGTTTTTGATTGCTCCATGGTGTCAAAGTAAGGAGTGTGAAAACCAAGTTAAAGAGGAAACTAAAGCAACAATTCGATGTTTACCCTTAACTCCTGCTTTTGAGACCATTGCACATTCTGATTCTTGCATGGTTTGTAAAGGTACTCGTCCGGCAGTGCGCGCGATTTTTGCTAGAAATTATTGAGAGTCTGAAGGCTTTAAATCGAAAAAGTGTTTTAGGTAGATGATTTCGTTTTGAGGCTATTGACAGCTTAATAGATTTATTTTGCAAAAAAAGGGGGGAATGTGCATTCGCATTCCTTAGATCTGATTATCGCATTAGAGGGTCATAGGGCAGAATCTTCACTCAAGTTTGTTGAGGCACTTGAGGGGCTGCCTTTTGGTTATCAGGTAGGACTAGAGCTCTTTATGAACGGAGGGGTAGATCTTGTTAGGGAACTGGTTCATAGGAAGCTTAAAGTTTTTTTAGATTTTAGGGTCTACGACCGTCCAGAGGTTGTTTCCAGGTTGGTGAGGCAAGCTGCGATTTTACACGTAGATATGATGAGCTTTCATCTCGCAGGTGGGAGTGCAATGTTTAGAGCTATTCATGATGAGTTTGTAGAGATTCCTGAGCTCAGGCCTCGAATTTTTGGAATTGGAGCTTTAGAGACTTTTGATGATGTGCGTTGGGCAGAGGTCACTCGCGCTATGACTGGGCATGTTTCAGATCGAGTAGACTCACTCTTGGGTTTTTTAGATCAAGGATTAAGTAAATGGGTAGATGGCCTAGTTTGCACCCTGCAGGAAGTACAAAGGGTGCAGGAGTGTTATCCATTCCTATATACTGTGGTTTCAGGCTCTCATCTTCTCAATGGAAAAGGGAGTCAAGGAAATCGATTTCATCCTTTTATTCAAGCACAAGATCTTAAAGCTAAAGCAATGCTCTTTGGTGTGTCATTCTTTCACGAGTATGACCCCAGAGAAACGGCCGAAAACTTGCTCGTTCAGTTAGGCATTAAGGTTTCTGCTTAACTCTAGGTTCAAATTGTGCGAATGCATGGGCATGTCATTAATATTGAGAAATCCCCATAGTGTTTTAGCTGTTTTAGAGACTCGCCCTCGGGATGTAATTAAGGTTTGCGTTCATCCTAAGTCCTCTCATGAAAGCTGGGACCGGGTGATTGCTTTGGCGAAATCAAAGAAAATTCCTATAGTTCACGAGTTTCTTTCGGCAAAAAAGAATACTGATTCAGAGGAGAGTTCAAGGCAAAGTAAGGCTGAAGCCTGGGTGAAAGAGCGTTCTCCTATCTCTCTTGAGGAGTGGGTCAAGGTGGATGAGAACCGCACTGGGGGGCTTTGGTTGGTGCTCGATTCACTACAAGATCCGCACAATGTGGGCGCAATATTTAGAGCGGCAGCTTTTTTTGGGGTAAAGGGGATTATGATGACACAGGAGCGATCAGCGCCTTTAACGCCCATTGTTTATGATGTTGCCTCAGGTGGGGTTGAGTACGTGCCGTTTACCATTCAAACCAATCTTCAACGAGCATTTGAAGTTGCTAAAAAAGAAGGTTTTTGGATTTTAGGATCATCAGAGCATGCTACAGATTCATACGCAACAATCCCTCAGGATCGCTCCTGGATGCTGGTTCTTGGGAATGAGGAAAAAGGGATGCGAAGATTGACAGAAGAGTCTTGTGATTTGCTCTGTCAGATTCCAGCACGGGGCAAGGTCAAGTCTCTCAATGTCTCTGTGGCAGCGGGGATATTGATGGGGCATTTTACATCTGAAGTGAATCCTATGAGCAAAAAGGTGATGAAATAGTCACTAAAGCTTGTTTTGGTGATTGACTTTTTTATCAAACGATGGAAATTTGCCTAACTAAATGTCGGTGAGTAGTTAGCAGAGCCTAAACTAAGCTTGTTAACATTAAATGAGCGCTGGAGTAGCTCAGTTGGTAGAGCAGCGGTTTTGTAAACCGCAGGTCGTGGGTTCGAATCCCTTCTCCAGCTCCATCTTTATTGATGATGGGTGAAGGATTAACTTAATGAAGGCAAATCGAAAGATAGCCTTGCAAAGAGAAAGTCATCAGCTTAAAAAGAAAAGCTCTAGTTTTTGATTTCGGAAAGAATGAAAAAAACAAAAGTTTTGACTCAAAGACTAAAAATTTAATTCTTGGATTCTGGAGAGATACCCAAGCGGCCAAAGGGACTAGACTGTAAATCTGGCGGCTCACGCCTTCGAAGGTTCGAATCCTTCTCTCTCCACCACTTTGTTTTTGCAGAAAAAATAGCTTTCTGCAGAAGTGAGTGATAAACAAGTTTGCCCAACGTCAAGTTGACTATGGGATTTTAGGTGCGGGAGTAGCTCAGTTGGCTAGAGCATCAGCCTTCCAAGCTGAGGGCCGCGGGTTCGAGTCCCGTCTCCCGCTCCAAAATAAATCCCTTCGCTGAATAAAATCAGTGAAGCGGTTGTGCTTTTTAACAAAAAGCATAAAAGAGCTGCAGCTGTCTTGTTATTAAACATAATGAGGCAAGCAATAAAGCAGTTCTTAAAATGTGGTGATGAACGCTCTTGTAGCTCAGTTGGCCAGAGCACTCCCTTGGTAAGGGAGAGGTCACGGGTTCAAATCCCGTCAAGAGCTCCAGATTTAATCATTGGTTGTTAGGTGCCAAAACATTACCTAGCCAAACAGCGGAGGCCTAGAAAAATATGTCTAAAGAGAAATTTGAAAGGTCCAAACCCCACTGCAATATTGGGACTATTGGACACGTTGACCACGGTAAAACTACTTTAACAGCAGCTATTACAACTGTATTAGCGAAAAAAGGTTTAGCACAAGCACGTGGCTATGACCAAATTGACAATGCTCCAGAAGAAAAAGAACGTGGTATTACCATTAATACAACTCACGTTGAGTATCAGACTGACAAGCGTCACTATGCTCACGTTGACTGTCCTGGTCACGCTGACTATGTAAAGAACATGATCACTGGCGCTGCTCAGATGGACGGCGCGATTCTTGTTGTTTCTGCTGCTGATGGCCCAATGCCACAAACTCGTGAGCACATCCTTCTTGCTCGTCAAGTAGGTGTTCCTGCGATTGTCGTTTTCTTGAATAAATGTGACATGGTTGATGATAAGGAACTTCTTGACCTTGTTGAAATGGAAGTTCGTGAGCTCTTGAGTTCATATAAATTCCCTGGCGACAAGATTCCAGTTGTTCGTGGATCTGCTTTGAAAGCACTCGAAGGCGATGCTGGTGAGCTTGGTGAATCAGCGATCATGACTTTGATGTCTGCAGTAGATGATTATGTTCCACAGCCTGCACGTGAAAAAGATAAGCCATTCTTGATGCCGGTTGAAGATGTGTTCTCTATTTCTGGTCGCGGTACTGTTGTGACTGGAAGAGTTGAGCGCGGAGTGATTAAGGTCGGTGAAGAAATTGAAATCATCGGTCTCCGCCCAACTATCAAGACTGTTGTAACCGGAGTTGAAATGTTCCGTAAGTTGCTCGACCAGGGTGAAGCTGGCGACAACATCGGTGCTCTTCTTCGTGGAACCAAGAAGGAAGAAGTTGAGCGCGGCCAAGTATTGGCTCACACTGGTTCAGTAACTCCTCACAAGAAATTTAAGGGTTCTGCATATATTTTGACTAAAGAAGAAGGCGGACGTCACACTCCATTCTTCAATGGTTATCGTCCACAGTTCTATTTCAGAACTACAGACGTGACCGGTGTTGTAAAGCTTCCAGAAAACGTAGAAATGGTGATGCCTGGCGACAATGTTTCCATCGAAGTGGAGTTAATCACTCCAATCGCTATGGAAAAAGAGCTTCGCTTCGCTATTCGTGAAGGTGGAAGAACTGTAGGCGCAGGAGTCGTCGCAGAAATTATTGAATAGTTTTCACATTTTGTGAAAACAAGCACTTCATTGAGAAGTGCGAATTTAGGATTCCGATAAAGGGGGAAATATAATTTCCCCCTTGTTTGGAATCAAGTAAGTAGGATAGTGGTGGTGTATGCGAGTAACAGTGAGTTTAGATTGCACGGAGTGCAAAAGAAAAAATTACCAAACTACTAAGAATAAACAAAAGACAACAGATAAGCTAGAATTCAAAAAATTCTGCAAGTTTTGCAGAAAACATACACCACATCGTGAAGGTAAATAAGCTAGGGCAGTAGCTCCAACGGCTAGAGCAGCGGATTCCAAATCCGCGGGTTGTGGGTTCGAATCCCTCCTGCCCTGCCAAACTAAGGTTACATCAGGAATAGCTATGGAAAATCAGCATCAGAAGTGGGTGAATCTCAGTTACTTAGCCGTTGCGATTTTGTTTGGTTATCTTGTTTTCTCGTTAACCGGCAAGTTGGTAGGAGCTTACGATTTAGAGACTAGAATTCGCAGTATTGATTTAATGATGCGAATTGGGTCTGTAGTCGCGGGCGCATTGTTATTTATAGGTCTTTATCGAAACGAAAAGGCTAATCAGTTCATGAATGAAGTCGTGGTGGAGCTTTCTAGAGTGGCGTGGCCAACTCAGAAGGAGACAAGCTCAGCAACGATGATTGTTATTGTGATGGTAGTCGTTTCGGGTATGGTTTTAGGTCTCTTAGATTATTTTTGGGTCCAGATACTCAAGTGGATTCTCTAATAGAGGAGTAGAGTGTGTCAGATACTCAAGCGCTACAATCAGGGGAAATGTCATGGTACGTAGTGCATACGTACTCAGGCTTTGAAAACAAGGCTAAGATTGCGCTTGAAGAGCGAATCAAAGCTCTGAAAAAAGAAGCATTCTTTGGTGAAGTTATTGTGCCAGAGGAAAACGTAGTTGAGCTTGTTAAAGGGCAAAAGAAGACTACAAAAAGACGTTTTTTCCCTGGGTATATTCTCGTAAAGATGGTTTTGAACGATGAGACTTGGCACATTGTTAAAAACACTCCGAAGATCACAGGTTTTGTAGGTGATAAGGTTAAGCCGGTTCCGGTTCCTGAGTCAGACGTACAAAAAATGACCAATCGGATTGCTGAAGGTCAGAGTAAGCCCCGCCCGAGAGTCTCTTTTCATGAAGGTGAAAATGTTCGCGTGGTTGATGGTCCATTCTCTAATTTCAATGGCGTCGTTGAAGATGTCAATCCAGATAAGGGTAAAGTAAAAGTGTTGGTGAGCATCTTTGGGCGCTCCACACCCGTCGAACTTGATTTTATTCAGGTTGAAAAAATTTAAACATTCGTGTTATAAGTCGCGATTCAAGATTTATTAGCGTTTACCTACGCGAAAGAGCAGTCAAGTACACGATGTACTGCGAGAAAGGTATGTTATGGCAAAGAAAGTAACAGGTCAGATTAAGCTTCAAATTCCAGGAGGCCAGGCTAATCCAGCTCCTCCCGTTGGACCAGCGCTAGGTCAACGCGGCGTGAATATTATGGAATTCTGCAAGGCATTTAATGCTAAGACGCAGGATCAAAAAGGGACTATTATCCCTGTCATTATTACGGTCTATTCTGATCGTTCTTTTACTTTCATTACAAAGACTCCTCCTGCTTCTGTATTGTTGTTTAAGGCAGCAAAAATTGAAAAAGGCTCAGGAACTCCTAACAAGACTAAGGTGGGTAAGGTCACCATGAAGCAAGTTGAGGAGATCGCAAAACTGAAGATGCCTGATTTGAATGCAGGCAGTGTAGAGGCGGCGATGCGCTCGATTGCAGGAACTGCACGAAGTGCGGGGATTACTGTTACAGAATAAGTTACAGTTTGAATTTAACGTGGGAGCTAGTGACTAGCGTTTGAACCACCGAGGATTAAAATGGCAAAAGAAAACAAAAAATTGGGTAGTTCTGGACGACACGGGAAAAAGTATATCAATGCTCTAGAGAAAGTGGCCGTTGGAAAAAAGTACAGCGTTGCTGAAGCTTTTGGCCTTATTCCTGAAGTTGCATATGCAAAGTTTGATGAAACAGTAGATGTTGCTTTCAATTTGGGCGTAGATCCAAAGCATGCTGATCAGATGGTTCGCGGCGCGGTAGTTCTGCCTCACGGGATTGGTAAGTCAGTTCGTGTTGCTGTTTTGGCCAAGGGAGATAAGGCTAAAGAAGCTACTGTAGCAGGCGCAGATATTGTAGGTGCTGAAGATTTGATTGAAAAGATCGCCGGCGGCTGGTTTGAGTTCGATAAGATGATCGCAACTCCTGATATGATGGTAGCAGTGTCTAAGATTGGTAAGATCTTGGGGCCTCGCGGCTTGATGCCAAATCCTAAGTTAGGTACTGTTACTTTTGACGTCGCAAAGGCTGTTAAGGAACAGAAATTAGGTAAGGTAGAGTACCGTACTGAAAAAACTGGTATTGTGCATGTTGCAATTGGTAAGAAGTCTTTCGGTGCTGAGAAGCTCAGAGAGAATTTTGCAGCTCTTGCATCTGTGATTATTAAGGCTAAACCGCCTACCAGCAAGGGAACTTATTTGAAGAACGTTACCTTGTCTACCACCATGAGTCCGTCTATTTCGGTAGACCCAATGGATGTCCTCGGCGGGACTGGCGCAGCTTAATTGAGTTTGCGTCTTAGGGTACGTTTAAGAAAAATTAATTCTAGCAAAGAGGTTAAAAGTCATGAATCGTACAGAGAAGACTGAGCTCGCATCCGAGCTAAAAGATAAGTTTTCTAAGGCACAAGTTGCGATTTTTGCAGACTATAAGGGTCTAAGCGCATCTGACGCAGATGAATTGCGAAGACTCCTACGTGCAAAAAATACTGAAGTGAAGGTTTTAAAGAATAATGTTGCTCGGCTGATTACCAAAGATGGCTCTATGGGTGATGAGGCGAAAGCATTGATGGACTCTGTTGTGGGTCCAACAATGGTTGCATTTTCTTTTGGTGATCCTGCAGCTACTGCACAGGTGATCCATAAGTTTGCTCAGAGTAATGAAGCCCTTAAGTTAAAAGATAGTCTTATGGGCACAAAGCGCATTGATGCTTCTGGAGTTGAGGCGCTGGCTAAGCTTCCGAGCAAAGAGGTTCTTGTGGCGCACTTGTTGGGTACAATGAATGCACCGATCAGGAATTTTGTGGGTGTGCTTGCTGCTGTTCCACGTGGGCTGGTAACAGTTTTGGCAGCTATTGAGAAAAAGAAGGCGGATCTTCAGGCGTGATGCTTTGTCTGTAGAGATACGAGTTCGACTAGTGGTCATGGATGCTACTAGCAATCAGGTCCTATCCATACAGAACTAGAGGGACCAAGGCCTAAAGTTAGGATGACGGCGGGTACGAAGTAAAAGAGGTAAATAGAATGTCAACAGCAATTACTAAGGAACAAGTCCTTACTTTCATTGAAAATATGTCTGTTCTCGAGCTTTCACAGCTCGTGAAAGATTTGGAAAACAAGTTCGGCGTGTCTGCAGCTGCTCCAATGGCGGTTGCTGCTATGCCAGGCGCTGCTGGCGCTGCACCTGCTGCAGAAGCAAAAACTGAATTCACAGTTGTGCTCGCAGTGGCTGGTGACAAGAAGATCAACGTCATTAAAGAAGTGAGAGCTATCACTGGCCTCGGCTTGAAAGAAGCTAAGGACCTCGTTGAAGGCGCGCCAAAGCCATTGAAAGATGGAGTGAGCAAGCAAGAAGCTGAAGAAATTAAGAAAAAGCTTGAGGCTGAAGGAGCTAAGGTCGAGATTAAGTAATCTGGACCTCACCACCTTTTTTAGTACCTCTGGTTCAAAAATCGTACCGTACCCTTGCCTTCTGTTAAAAAACAGGTAGGCTGGGTACGGTAACGAATTCTTTTTTATTCTTTTGTTTAGGAGCAAGCATGGCTTCCCTTTTTTCGGAAAATCGCCGAGTTCGTAAGGATTTCTCTAAGATCACCTCACCGGTGGAGATTCCGAATCTGATAGAGCTTCAGAGAAAGTCGTATGAAAAGTTTTTGCAGGCTGACGTCCTTCCTTCACAGAGGGAGAACTCTGGTTTGCAGGCTGTTTTTAAGTCCGTGTTCCCCATTGAGGATTTTAATAGGACTGCATCTTTAGAGTTCGAAAGCTACATTCTAGAGAGACCAAAATACGACGTTGCTGAGTGCCGTCAAAGAGGCATGACCTTTGCTGCACCTTTAAAGATTACTGTCCGCTTAGTAGTTTACGATGTAGATGATGAGGCAGGCTCTCGTAATATCCGTGATATTAAGGAACAAGAAGTGTACATGGGTGAAATTCCACTCATGACCGAAGCTGGTTCTTTTATTATTAACGGAACGGAACGAGTTATTGTGAGTCAGCTCCATCGTTCTCCCGGTGTGATTTTCGATCACGATCAGGGGAAGAGTCATTCTAGCGGTAAGATTTTATATTCCGCTCGTATTATCCCTCACCGTGGATCATGGTTGGATTTTGAATTTGATCATAAGGATATGCTCTACGCACGTATTGATCGAAAGAGAAAGCTTCCAGCTACGATCGTTCTGCGTGCTATGGGGATGTCTAATCAAGATATCTTAAAATATTTCTACCGCGTTGAAACCTTGATTTTTGAAGAAGGAAATAAATTCTTCAAAAAGGTCGACCTTGATATTCTTTCAGGCCAACGGGCAGAAGACGATATCTTAGATCCTAAAACTGGCGATGTCATCGTTAAGAAGAATAGAAAATTCACCAAAGCTGTCATTCGAAAGATTCAGGATGCAGGGATTGTGCGACTTGAAGTTCCTTTGGAAGCAGTTATTGGACGGGTAGCTTCTGAAGATATCGTAGATGAGAAAACTGGGGAAGTCTTGTTAGAGACCAATCATGAGCTCAGTGAGGCTAAGATTGAAGAGCTGCGTAAGCGCGAGGTTCATGAGGTAAAGGTCATCTTTACTGATAATCTCACTTATGGCCCGTTCATTCGCGAGACCTTGTTGCTGGATAAGATCTCTAGTCCAGAAGAGGCACTCATTGAAATTTATAAGAGGATGCGACCAGGGGATCCTCCGACAGTTGAGGCAGCTAAGCAGCTGTTTGAGAATTTATTCTTCAATGGGGATCGTTACGATCTGTCGCGTGTGGGTCGTTTGAAGTTGAATTATAAGTTCCCTGAAAATGCAATTTCACCAGAAGTGACCATTTTGAGTAAGGAAGACATTCTTTCCACTCTTTACTACTTGTGTGAGCTCAATAACGGCCGTGGCACTATTGACGATATCGACCATTTAGGGAATCGTCGTGTTCGTGCTGTGGGCGAATTGATCGAGAATCAATACCGTATTGGCCTTGTCCGTATGGAGCGGGCGATTAAAGAAAGAATGAGTATTCAGGAAATCGAAACCTTGATGCCTCATGATTTGATTAATCAGAAGCCTGTGTCTGCGGTCGTCAAGGAGTTTTTCGGTTCAAGTCAGCTATCTCAATTCATGGATCAGACCAACCCGTTGTCTGAAGTTACTCATAAGAGACGTTTGTCTGCTTTGGGGCCAGGAGGGTTGACTCGTGAGCGCGCAGGTTTTGAAGTTCGTGACGTTCACAATACCCACTATGGGCGTATTTGTCCTATTGAGACTCCTGAAGGACCAAACATCGGGTTGATTGCGAGTTTATCCACATATGCACGTGTCAATGAGTTTGGGTTCATTGAGACTCCATATCGTGTGATTCGTACTCGAGATGTAGCTGATGAGATTAGATTCTATACAGCTACTGAGGAAGAAAATAAAATTATTGCACAGGTTGCTCCTGAGGCTCTGCGCAGTGGCAATATCTCAGGCGAGTTGGTTTCTGCTAGAAGAAAAGGGGACTTCGCTCTCGTTAATCCTGATGACGTTGAGTTAATGGATGTTTCCCCAAATCAGCTGGTCTCTATCGCGGCTTCCTTGATTCCGTTTCTTGAACACGATGATGCGAATCGTGCATTGATGGGATCAAATATGCAACGACAGGCTGTTCCTTTGATTAGAACCCGTGCGCCTTTGGTGGGCACTGGAATTGAGCGAGTCGTCGCTCGTGATTCTGGTCAGATCATTCTTAATAAACATCTTGGCGAAGTGATTATGGTGGATGGCACGAAAATTGTTGTGCGCCGCGATCACCCAGCTACTGATGAAGTTGGTTCTGATGTCGATATCTATAATTTGACGAAGTATCAGCGTTCCAATCAAAACACCTGCGTCACTCAGCGTCCAGTTGTTAATGTTGGCGATAAGGTGAAGAAGGGTGATGTCCTTGCGGACGGACCTGCAACTGATGCGGGAGAGCTTGCACTGGGTCAGAATGTCCTGATCGCCTTCATGCCTTGGAACGGGTATAATTTCGAAGATTCTATTCTGATTTCTGAGAGATTAATTAAGGAAGATACGTTTACTTCGATTCACATTGAAGAGTTCGAATGTGTAGCCCGTGATACCAAGCTTGGTAAGGAAGATATCACTCGTGATATTCCGAATGTGGGCGAGGAAGCTCTCAAGGACTTGGATCAGAGCGGTATTATTCGTATTGGCGCAGAAGTTAAGCCAGGCGACATCCTTGTAGGAAAAGTGACTCCAAAGGGTGAAACTCAGCTTTCTCCTGAAGAGAAGCTCTTAAGAGCGATTTTCGGTGAAAAGGCAGGGGACGTGAGGGATACCTCATTACGAGTACCTTCTGGTGTTCAAGGTATTATTATTAATGCCCAAGTATTCGCTCGTGAGGGCACAGAGCCTGATGAGAGAACTAAGTCAATTTTGGAAGAGCAGATTGGGCGTATTCGTCGCGATGAGAAGATTGAGACAGATGCAATCCGGCAATCTGCTATGAATAAGATTATTGCCTCTCTCGAGGGTGCAGTGACTACAGGCAAGCTTTTGTCTGAAGATGGTTCTGAAGAACTCTTGAAGAAGGGGCAGACTTTAAATCGTCAGACATTATTGGTTATTCCATTTGATCTTTTAGGCTTTATTCCTGTGAAGGAGGAGCTTGAGCATGAAGTGACCACCACCATGAAGACGGCAAAGGAGAAGATCGAGGCCGTGCGTTATGTCTTTAAGGAGAAGACTGACAAGTTGAAGCGTGGAGATGAGCTAGCTCCAGGCGTAATTAAAATGGTGAAGGTGCAGATTGCGATTAAACGTCGATTACAGGTCGGTGATAAAATGGCAGGAAGACACGGGAATAAAGGGGTCATCAGCCGTATTCTCCCGATGGAAGACATGCCATTTATGGCCAACGGCACGCCGGTTGATATGGTTTTGAATCCTCTTGGGGTTCCATCTCGTATGAATATCGGACAGTTGCTTGAGGTGACATTAGGATGGGCGGCGCACGGTATTGGTGAGAAGATCAATGCTTATTATGAGAATTTTAGTGCGGATAAGCTCAAGCCCCTCTTGAAGGCTACTTATAGTCACCCTGAAGTGAATAAGTTTGTCGATCAGGCGTCTGAGGAAGAGATTCGTAAGATGGCCTCTCATTTAAGACAAGGTGTTCATGTGGCTACCCCAGTATTTGATGGGGCAAGTGAGCGAGATATTGAGTCTATGCTGTCCATTGCAGATCTGCCTAAGCGGGGTCAAACAACATTGTACGATGGCGTCACCGGCGAGCCTTTCGCTGAGGAAGTCACCGTGGGTATTATGTACATGTTGAAACTCCATCACTTGGTTGAGGAGAAGATCCATGCTCGAAGCATCGGACCTTATAGCTTGGTGACTCAGCAGCCATTAGGCGGTAAGGCTCAGTTCGGGGGTCAGAGACTCGGAGAAATGGAAGTATGGGCACTTGAAGCATACGGTGCAGCATACGGACTTCAAGAGTTCTTGACTGTCAAGTCTGACGATGTGACGGGACGTAACAGAATGTACGAGGCTATTGTTAAGGGCGAGCAGTTGCTCGAACCTGGTCTTCCTGAGTCTTTCAACGTATTGGTGAAGGAACTTCAGAGCTTGGCACTGAATGTTGAGCTGATTGAGGAAGATGATAAAGAGCTAAAAGGCGAATTGATTTAATACGCGGGAGCAAAAATGAAAGACCTTCTTAACTTTTTTGATAAACCTAAGGATCCTTTGAGTTTTACTGGTATTAGGATCTCTTTGGCTTCTCCTGAGAAGATCCGTGAGTGGTCCTTTGGTGAGGTTAAAAAGCCAGAGACGATTAATTATCGTACTTTTAAGCCTGAGAGAGATGGGCTCTTCTGTGCCAAGATTTTTGGTCCAGTAAAAGATTACGAGTGCAATTGCGGCAAGTATAAGCGCATGAAGCACCGAGGCGTCGTTTGTGAAAAGTGTGGCGTTGAAGTTATTCAGTCAAAGGTTCGTCGTGAGCGCCTGGGTCACATTGAGCTAGCTACTCCAGTGGCGCATATTTGGTTTTTGAGATCCCTTCCATCCCGTATTGGAGCGCTACTTGATATCACCTTGAAGGAACTTGAGAAGGTTCTTTATTGTGAGGCGTATCTTGTGCTCGATCCAGGAAATAGCGGAGTTGAAGAGAACTCTGTTCTTTCTGAGGAAAAGTACAATCAGCTCATTAAGGATGGTTTTAGTTTTACCGCTGCTATGGGTGGTGAAGCCATTCGAGATATGCTGAAGAAAGTGGACGTAGAGGTTCTCTCTCGTCAGCTTCGCCGTGAGTTGAAGCAGACTACATCTGAAGCGCAGCGAACTAAGCTTTCTAAGCGCTTAAAGGTTGTTGAATCTTTGAAGATGAGCGGCAGCAATCGTCCTGAGTGGATGATGCTCGAGGTGATTCCAGTCATTCCACCTGAGTTGAGGCCATTGGTTCCTCTTGATGGTGGTCGATTTGCTACTTCCGATTTGAACGATCTCTATAGACGTGTCATCAATAGAAATAATCGTTTGAGACGCCTTATGGAGTTAAATGCTCCTGAGATTATCATTCGCAATGAAAAGCGCATGTTACAGGAGTCTGTAGATGCTCTTTTTGATAATGGCCGTCGCGGCAAGACCTTCACTGGTCCAAACAAGCGCCCATTGCGTTCTCTTTCTGATATGCTTAAGGGTAAGCAAGGGCGTTTCCGTCAGAACTTGCTCGGTAAGCGCGTAGACTACTCGGGACGTTCTGTGATCGTAGTGGGTCCAGAATTGAGACTGCATCAGTGCGGTCTGCCGAAAGTCATGGCTTTGGAGTTATTCAAGCCATTTATTTACAATAAGCTTTCTGAATACGGTTATGTCACTACCATCAAGTCTGCAAAGAAGATGGTAGAGAAGCAGCGACAAGAGGTTTGGGATATCTTGGAAGAAGTGGTTAAGGAACATCCTGTTCTTTTGAACCGCGCCCCAACCTTGCATCGTCTTGGGATTCAGGCTTTTGAGCCAGTCTTGATTGAAGGTAAGGCAATTCAGCTTCACCCTCTTGTTTGTTCTGCTTTCAATGCAGACTTTGACGGTGACCAGATGGCCGTGCACGTTCCGCTCTCAATTGAGGCGCAGATTGAAGCACGTGTGTTGATGATGTCTACGAACAATATTCTGTCTCCAGCACATGGTAAGCCGATTATTGTTCCGTCTCAAGATATCGTTCTTGGGTTGTATTACATGACTCGTGAGCGTCCGTTTGCTAAGGGAGAAGGAAAAGTTTTCTCTAGTCCAATAGAAGTTCACTATGCATTTGATTCAGGCGTAGTTGGATTGCAAACTAAGATTAAGTGTAGAATTCATGGCAAGCTCATGGATACTACCGTAGGTCGAGCTATCCTCTCCGAGATTGTTCCAGAGGAGATTCCTTTTGCCGCATATAATAAGGTTTTAGGTAAGAAGGATTTAGCTGAGCTGATTGACCAATGTTATCGTTTGACAGGTAATAAGAAAACCGTTCTGCTAGCTGATCATTTGATGCAGACAGGTTTCCGTCAAGCTATGAAGGCGGGAATTTCAATCTCTGTCCATGACATGTTGATGCCTCCTGAGAAGAAAGAGTTCTTAGATAAGGCATATCAGCAGGTCCAAGAGATTGAGAATCAATACGTTGAAGGTTTGATCACCGACGGTGAGCGATACAATAAGGTCATCGATATTTGGGCACAGACCTCTGAACAAATTGCAAGTGCGATGATGAAGCGCTTGTCTGTTCAGACTTTCCAAGCACCAGCTCATTGGGCAGGGCAAGAGACACAGGTTACTGGCCCTGCATTCAACTCCATCTTTATGATGGCTGACTCTGGAGCGCGAGGTAGTAATGCTCAGATCAGACAGCTGGCCGGGATGCGCGGTTTGATGGCAAAGCCATCCGGAGAAATTATTGAGACTCCAATTGTCGCAAATTTCCGTGAAGGCTTGTCTGTGTTGCAGTACTTCGTGTCCACTCACGGAGCTCGTAAGGGTCTTGCAGATACCGCATTAAAGACAGCAAACTCGGGTTATTTGACCCGCCGTTTGGTTGACGTTTCACAAGATGTGATCGTGACTGAAGTCGATTGTGCAACTCTCGATGGTCTTTATGTAACTGCTCTGGTTGAGGGCGGTGAAGTGATTGAGAAGATGGGTGACCGTATTCTTGGTCGAGTGGCTCTCGATGATGTGATTGATACTGTAACAAATGAGACTATTGTCAGTGCTAATCAGGAAATTACTGAAGATCTAGTCAAGAAGATTGAAGAAGCGGGAATTGATCGAGTGAGAATTCGCTCAGTATTGACCTGTCAATCTAGGAAGGGGATCTGTAGCTACTGCTATGGTCGTGATTTAGCGAGGGGCCGTATTGTAAACATTGGTGAGGCTGTGGGCGTAATTGCAGCACAATCCATCGGTGAACCTGGAACTCAGTTAACTATGAGAACCTTCCATATCGGTGGTACGGCTTCTCGACGTGCTGAGCAGTCTAGTCTCGAAGCAAAGACTAAGGGTCGTGTTAAGTTGCTCAATGTAGTGACTGTGACCAATAAGGAAGGCCATCTCACTGTGATGAACCGAAACGGTGAACTCGCAGTGATTGATGCAAACAATCGTGAACGTGAGAAGTACTCACTCGTTTACGGTGCTAAGTTGCTGGTTAAGGATGGAGATTCTGTTGAAAAAGGTAAGTTAATGGCTGAGTGGGATCCGTATTCTACTCCGATCATTACCGAGTCTTCAGGTATCGTGAAGTTCGAAGATATCGAAGAAGGTCTCACGATGCAGGAGCAGTTCGATAGCGTAACCGGACTTTCTCATAAGGTTATCGTAGAATCTAAGTCTTCTGATAAGAGACCTAAGATTTTAATTATGGATGAGTCCGGGAATATGATGAAGATCGCAGGTTCTAATCGTATTGCGCGGTACATGCTGCCTGTAGGTGCAAATCTTGTGGTGAATGATGGGGATGTCTTGAGCGCTGGGGATACCATTGCTAAGATCCATCGTGAAACTTCTAAGACTAAGGATATTACCGGGGGTCTTCCTCGTGTTGCTGAGTTATTCGAAGCACGTAAGCCAAAGGATGCTGCTGTAATCAGTGAGATCGACGGTATGGTATCTTTCGGTAAGGATACTAAGGGCAAACGCAAGGTGATCGTCACTCCTGAAATGGGAGAGCCTAAAGAATACCTCATTGGTAAGGGTAGACACTTGGCAGTTAATGAAGGCGATTACGTCAAGGCTGGAGAGCCTTTGATGGATGGACCGATTAATCCGCATGATATTTTAAGAGTCTTGGGTGAAAAGGCACTTGCAAAGTATCTTGTGGATGAAGTTCAGGAAGTTTATCGCTTGCAAGGTGTTAAGATTAACGATAAACATATCGAAACTATTGTTCGCCAGATGCTCCGAAAGGTCAGAATCAAGGATGTAGGTGATTCCACATTCTTGCCAGGTGAACAAACAGATAAGTTAACCTTCGAGATGGAGAATCAAAGGGTCTTGCAAAATGCAGGAACTCCTGCTACAGCTGAGTCACTCCTTCTTGGAATTACAAAAGCGTCGCTGAGTACTGAAAGTTTCATCTCAGCAGCGTCGTTCCAGGAGACCACTAAGGTTCTTACTGAAGCAAGTATCGGTGGTCGCGTAGACTACTTGAGAGGCTTGAAGGAAAACGTAATTATGGGACGCCTCATCCCTGCTGGTACTGGTTTAGCGAAGTATAAGTACCTGCGTGCACAAGTGGTTGAGGAAGAACATACTGGAGTTAGCGCAGAGACATCTGCTGCAGCTCAGGCTTAATGTTAGTGGGCGCTTAGCTCAGCGGTAGAGCAGGGTCTTTACACGGCCAAGGTCGTAGGTTCAATCCCTACAGTGCCCACCATTTAAGCAAAATTCTGAAATTTCAAACGGCTTTAGATTAAATCTAGGGCCGTTTTTTTTTTTTTTTTTTGACTCTTTGTGGCTGGATCGTAGGTGCGTTGTATCTGAGTATCTCTTTTGGAGTGTATGCGAGCGCCCGAGCATTAGGACCTTGAGAGTCTCGGATAGGTGCATTCATTCGTTTGGAGTTATTAAAGCGCTTATCTCCCATCCTTCCAGTAGATCATATGAAATAGCCTAATAAATAAACTTATTTCGATTGTAGACTCTTGGATCTAGGAGCTTTAATCCTAGAGTGGAGATCTATTTTCTTGTGACTAGTAAAGGGGTTGGAGATAAGTCTGTTAAGGCTAAGGATGAGTTGCAAGAGGAAAAACTCCAGGGGGCCTAGATGGATGTGCAGAGGTCCCCTGGAGTTCTATTTCTGGATGAGGACTACTCAATGAGTTTTAAGATTTCAGGCCAGCTAAAGGTTTGTCCTGAGTTTGGATCCTCAATTACTTTGAGATCACTGAGTCCTTCTGCTGTAAGAAATTCAATATAGTGTTTGAGGGCGGCTATGCTTTTTGGGTGTGGTTTTCCATAATAAGTGTCATCGATAAAATCACTATTAGGAAGTTCACTCAGATCATCTATGAGTGCTGGGAGAGGATTAAACTCCATAATAGCTAAAGTAGCTGGGTTTTCAGATAGCTCGATAAAAGCAAAATCTGGTGAGCCAAAGAGTCTTAGAAATTGTAGTGGGGCATGATCATCGATTATAAACTCTTCCTCTGCATATTGAGTTTCTGTGATGTAACTGGCTGTGTTCTCTTTGAGGAGAGTATAAAGTGCGGGTTGTTTTGCCTGTTCTTCTTCTAGAACCTCTGAAAATGCTCTTTCGATTCTAGTTCCGGCAAGGGAGAATCCTTTTTTGTTACAAATACTCACAGGGATGCCTAGCCAATAACCTAGGCCGTAGTCATAATAAAGTTCTTCATCCTTCATGATGTCTCGTCTTGCAATCATTCTTGGGTAGTGAGAGGCATCCTTGGCTTCCTCAAGATCTAAGTTAGCTTTGGAGATTCCGATTTTTTTTCCGTGCATGATGAGTTGATCACTGATCCACTCCTCCATGTATTTTTTTGAGAATGCCTTAATATCCGCTAGATATTTTTTAGAAATCTTTGAGCAAGGGACACTTTTGAGAAGGTGAACATCTTCTGGAGAGACGTAGGGGTCATTAGCGAGTTGTGCTGCTAAGTGTGGTGCTGGAGCTTTTGAAGTGCCTAAAAGGAAGTAGTTTTTGCCTACAAAAGGTTGAAGGTAGGCATGAGAACCATAAAGGAGCGTACTTTGAAATGAGGCTTCAACAATTTTTCCATAATAGCCTGCAACAAAAGAGAGCTTAGGAAGGTCCTGAGTTGCAAACAAACCCATTCCAGCACCTTCAAGTAGGCTTGGTGCAATTCGTGTTTTGTCTTTAAGGCTTTTAGATGGCTCCAGTAATTTACATTCAGACTTATGTGTTGGCCAATCTGAGGTTTGGCACGTTTTGTCACAGTAAGTCGCAACACCACATCGAGCACATACTTTTGGGGCTGCTAATTCCTTTGTGCAGGTCTTGCAAGGGTCAGCAAAGACTAAGTCTGAAGCTAAAAGAAGAAGTAGGGGAGAGATAAATCTTAGGTAATTAAACAAAGGTAGTAATGATTTTTTCATAAGGCCGCTTTCGGTTTAAACATCTCTGAAAGAGATGGTTTAAGTCTTGAGTCTGAAGGTGATCAGACAGAAGATCCATGCTGGAAATAAAGTTTTAAGTTCTGTAGAGGTAACTCAAGTTGCTGGCTGATGTAGGTGTTCTCTATAGCAAAGAGCAATAAAAAACTCTAGATGAACATAAGTCTAGAGTTTTTTGGTTGAAGTCCATCCATCAGTGATCACGATTCAGAGAGCATTCCTTAATAAGGTATCGTGAAGTCAGGCCTTATGAACGACAGAGATCTTCATGGATTCATCTTTGCAAAGCAGTTTAGAGATGCGCTTTAAACTTAAAAGGTGATTACGGCAGAAGGGAGTCCTAATGAAAGAGTTGAGACGTCTGCTCGTGAATGAGTCAGTGATTCAATGGATGAGTGCTATTCTGTTAGGAGTCTTACTTGCCTCCTCTATTTACTTTCTAGTCAAAGATATTCTTGTGCCTGCAGTCATCTCCATTTGGGTGTTGAAAGATATTTCAGAGCTTTCAGTGAATATAAATCAAAGTCGCTTACTCTTTGGAGAGGTACTCAATTCTTTTCTTCGATTAGTGTTGGGTGTGCTGATGATTCAAATACTAAACGCTGTGTCATCAAAAAAGCGAATAGATGAGACGTTATTAGGTCACGGTCAGATGAGAAAGAGAAGTTGTACGGAGTGTCTCAGTCTAGTACCTCTGGAGGCAAAAAAGTGTGCTTTTTGTACATCAGAGCTTACGCCGATACTTTCTCTGAGGTCAGGAAAAGTAGGAAGTTAGAGGGATAGGGGTTTCTTCAGGTTGAGTGCACTGAATAGGTTTTGAGTCATGACACTGTATTTAATAATTTATCGGAAATTTAGCCGAAAGAATCTATCAAGGAATTAAATCATGAAAAAAAGGATGATCATATTTTTGAGTGTTGCTCTTTTTTCTCTCTCAGCCGGTGATCTAGGTGCCAATGATAAGAATCCACTCATTGGGGCAGCGGATTATGCTTTAGTACTGACTCCATATGTAAGTCGTCAGATTACTGAAACCATCTCACTAGGTTACCTCAATGATACTTACACTGAAGATGGGTGTGTTTTGACATCTGCCTCAGATGGGTTAGTGACGTGTCTACTTTATAATTCCTGCAGTCTTGATCAACCCCAAGTGTGTGCTCTTGTCTTTAATGCTCGTGTGGGCTTGCGGTTACATGATGTAGCTTATCTCGCAAGCTTACCCTTTACAGGACAAGTTCCTTTCCTGAATCAAGATGGACAGAGAATTTTTGAATTTCTCAACTCCTGGGAGGCATCTCTTGGCTCTCAATGATCTGTGCAGGTGAAGTAGGATTAAGTGAGAAGAGTTATTTCATGTCATACGGCCATCAACGAGATGAATTTGTCGATTTGCTTGCTTGGCATAATCTGGGTCATGAGTCACTAGGATAATTGTAGTTTTTAGTCTCTGATGAGTTTCATGAAGAATACTCATGACTAGCTCACTGTTGATCGTGTCAAGAGAACCAGTAGGTTCATCTGCAAAGATGTACTTCGGTTCCATGATTAAAGCTCGAGCAATAGCTACGCGTTGTTGTTCTCCCCCTGAGAGTTGTCGAGGTAGGCGATTCTCCTTATTCTCAAGATCGAACTCTTTGAGGAGCTGATGCGCAAAATCTAATTTAGATTTAACCAAGCCGATTTTTCGTGCCGGCATGAGAATATTTTCCAGAGCACTCAGTTCAGCAATGAGATAATGAAACTGAAAAACGAATCCAACACTTCGATTTCTAAAGTCATTTAGCTCTTCTTTTTTCATTTGTAAAATATTTTTCCGATCTATTTCAAGCAGGCCACTTGAGGGGGAATCAAGCGTACTCATGAGATATAGGAGAGAGCTTTTTCCAGACCCAGATCGTCCAGTGAGTGACACAAACTCTCCCTCTTCGATCTGAAGAGAAATGTCATTGATGATTCGTGTTGGCGGTGATCCAATTTCCTTCACAAGATGACGTGCTTTAATGCTCATAAAGTTAGTCTGCTCCTGCTCGAATAATTTCAATGGGAGTGAGTCTTCCTGCGCCTAGTGCAGGGAGGATGCTTGCCACAGAAGATGAGAGGAGAGCAAAAAAGGCTGCTTGAAAATAGATCCTTGAGTCAGTTGAGACCATGAGGAATCCAGTCCCTCTTCCTGCAAATGAGCCTCCTCCAAATGGGATAGTCTGTAAATAAATGGACATAAAATACCCAAAGATTAACCCTAGAGATGCTCCGATGATTCCGAGGATAAAGCCCTGGAGGAAAAAAAGTATGATCACTTCAGATGCGCCATAACCCATGGACCTAAGTATTGCGATGTCTTTTCTTTTTTGCATGATGGTCATGTTTAAGACGTTGTATATTCCAAAACCTGCGACGACTAGAATGGAAGCAATGGTGAGAAAGCGTACTGTGTCTTGGATTTTAAACACATCAAAAATTGAAGCATTGATCTGATCCCAACTCTCAATTTTTTCAGGGCCCAATTGAGTCCAGGTTCTAGCTAGGCTTGAAGCATAAGTATGGTCATGAAGTCTGACTGCAATTTCGTTGACCTTTTTTGGAGTTTTGTTGAGGTTTTGGATGTCCCCAATTTCTCCGTAGGCATAGCTGTCAAAGCTTTTATTTCCCGTTCTAAAAAAGCCTGTAACTCGAAATGTTTTAGCTGGAGTGTTTGCTACTGATACGTTGATGGCTTGGGAGAGTTCCACGCCAAGTTTTTTCTTCAGCTCATGCCCCAGGATTAATCGATTGCCACCAGTAGCTAGATCAGAGAATGAGCCTTCAGTCACATAATCTCCAATCGTTGTGACTTGTTTTTGCTCAATTGGGTCACACCCAATCAGATTTGCTGTTGCAGAAGAAGGACCATTGCTTAAGAGAGCAGACACCATGAGTTGAGGAGTGAAGTGATTGACTTGGGGATGCTCCCTTAAGAGTTGGTACCAGTTTTGAGGGTTCTCAATGAATGTGCTACTTTTTCTGCCTGAGGGCGGAACTGCCCAGAAGATATGTTCATATCCTAAGGGGTAGAATGAACTGTCTAGAGAGTGCTCAGTTAAAAAATCTTCTCTGGGTTGAATATGAATATGAGGGTTGTTATTCACCAACTGACCCACTAAATAACTTCGAAATCCAAGCATGATCCCGGAGAGAAGAATAAATCCTGCTGTCCCAAAAAATATCCCAAGCAAGGTGAGAAGAGTTTGTTTTTTTCTCGCTACCAAATAGCGTAGAGCTAAAAAAATCATGGGTTTACTCGTGGACGAAGGTAAAGCTGATCACCTTCTTTGAGATCTCCAGAGAGGAGTTCTGCCTGAGATCCGTCGACTAAACCAATTTTTACCTCTACGGGTCGGGGAGTTCTTCCTTTGTCCTTGACCAGGACCTTGCCCATATCTAGAGCTGCGGCAGGAATAATCAGGACGCTCCTGTGTTCTGAGATTCCAATGGCCACGTCTCCAACCATTTCGGGTAGGATTTGAGGGGGGAGGTCTTCAACTCTAATTCGTACGAGGAACTGCGATTGATTTGAGTAAATTGATTCCACCAATCCTGAGTAGTTTTTATCTCTCATATTCTCAAAGCTGACTCTGGCTCTCTGACCAGGTCTGACTCGAATGGCAGCTCGCTGCTCAAGAGTGACTACGATGTAACGATCTAAGAGATCAACAAGACTGAGGATGATTCCCTGAGCAAATACGGTTTCTCCAACTTTCGACGGAAAATAGGTGATTGTCCCATCAAAAGGAGCTTTAAATACTTCCATGCCATCTAATTGAATGAGTTTTTGTCCTCTCTTGACTTGGTCCCCTTCTGCTGCAAAAATTTGTTGAATCGTACCAGTTACTCCTACCCTAAGTTGATAGGAGTTTCTCGCTGTTACAGTTCCAATGCCATACACACTTTCAGTGATTGTACCTCTTTTGATGGGCTCAGATAATAGTCCTGTATTTGACCTCATGATCTGAATTCGAACGAGTCCAATGAGAAGAATAATGCCGATAGTGATTACTCCTGCAGTGATGGGATGGTTCTTGATTTTTTTGAGTAAATCTCTCATTGTATCCTTCAGTCTCCTTCAGATATAGTACCTCTACTCATGAAATCTTTACACATCTGTTTAGTCCATGACTCAGTCATTCCACCACCGAAGTACGGAGGTACGGAGAGACTTCTTTACTGGCTATCTAAGGCGTTGATTCATATGGGACATCAAGTGAGTCTGATTTGTAAATCAGGGAGTTTGGTCCCTGGTGTCCAAATCATTCCCCTTGATCAACTTAAAAAAGGCGAGTCATGGGAAGATCTAGTTCCCTCAAACGTTGATATATTACATCTTTCATGTACTCCTCAGAACATTCCTAAAAAACCATTTCTAGTGACTATTGGTGGAAATGGGCAGTTGGGAGAAACTTTTCATCCCAACACAGTGTTTGTATCTTTGAATCATGCACAGAACCATGGGAGCACGCATTTCGTTTACAATGGACTTGATCCTGATGAGTTTCCTATGGATGAGAAGCGCGAGCCTTATCTTGTGTTTTTAGCTAAAGCCTCTTGGAAGGTGAAAAATCTTCAAGGTGCCATTGAAATTGCGCGTTCTGCAGGAATGCGACTTGAAGTTTTAGGAAGTAGGAATTGGCCTCTGGGTTTACACAAGATTTTACCCGCTTGGGGAGGGGTTCGATATCACGGTATGCTCGGAGATTTGGAAAAGCGTCAGATTTTAAGAAAGGCGTATGCTCTTTTATTTCCTGTTCGTTGGCATGAGCCCTTTGGTATTGCCATCACTGAAGCTTTGGTAAGTGGATGTCCTGTGTTTGGGACACCTTATGGGTCTTTGCCTGAAATTATTTCTCCTGATGTAGGGTTTTTAGGTAGTGGAGTTGAGGAGATTGCTCACGCCGTTCGTTCGAAAACTTTTTCCCCTCAAGTGTGCCGCAGTAGAGTGCTCAAGCACTTTACGCACTTAGAGATGGCCAAAAAGTACCTCATGTACTACGAGCGTATTTTAACATCAGGCTGTATTGGTCAAAAAGATGAGGTTCCCAAGTATCAGTTTCAAAAAGCTTCGGAAGAACTTTTGCCTTTTCAGTTTTAGCCAGCTCTAAAGTCAAAAGCCTCTCTCATGAGCTTATGAAAGAGGCTTTTGATGATTCAGCTCTATCCAGTTCAATGAGCTTTCTCTGTTCTCGTTAAAGACGAATTTGAGTGGTCTTATTGGTTGAGAATGTAAGCAAAAATGAGAGGTGCAACAATGGTTGCATCAGATTCAACAATGAATTTTGGAGTATCGACCCCAAGCTTGCCCCAAGTGATCTTTTCATTTGGTACAGCTCCTGAATATGAACCATAGCTGGTGGTTGAATCACTGATCTGAGCAAAGTAACCCCAAAGCTTAGCCTCAATTTCCATGTCTTGATGAAGCATAGGAACTACACAAATTGGGAAGTCACCTGCAATGCCACCACCAATTTGGAACATGCCCAAAGTGGAAGTTTTGGTGACGCTTTGGTAAAACTCAGCCAACTGCACCATGTACTCAATTCCAGTGCGAACAGTGTGAACATTCTTCACATCACCTCTCATGCATGCTGCTGCATACATGTTCCCTAGGGTGGCATCTTCCCAGCCTGGAACGATGATAGGGATGTTTTTCTCTGCAGCTGCAACCATCCAGCTGTCCTTAGGATCAATCTGGTAATACTGTTTTAATTTACCACTGCGAATGGCCTTGTAGAAAAATTCATGAGGAAAGTATCGCTCACCTGCTTGGTCTGCAGAAGTCCAAAGATCGAGCATGACTTTCTCAATGCGTCTCATGGCTTCAGCCTCTGGGATACATGTGTCGGTGACTCGGTTCATGTGACGATCGAGCAACGCCTGCTCGTCTTGAGGGGAGAGTTGGCGATAGTGAGGGACGCGCTCGTAATGATCATGTGCAACAAGATTGAAGATATCTTCTTCGAGGTTTGCTCCTGTACAACTAATTAAGTGTACCTTGTCTTGGCGAATCATTTCTGCCAAAGAGAGCCCTAGCTCTGCAGTACTCATGGCTCCAGCGAGGGTAATCATCATTTTTCCCCCCTGATCCATGTGCTTTTTATAGCCCTCAGCAGCATCCACAAGGGCTGCTGCGTTGAAGTGGCGGTAATTGTGCTTAATGAATTTGGAAATAGGTCCCAAGGACATGTTTATCAACTCCTCTTAGATACAGAAAAATATTTCATGAAATCTGTGAGGATTTGAATTAGCTAACTTGATTCAAATAGTCAAGGAACTATTATGGTTCCTCATCCTTCATGAGCTTGGATCTCTCTGCAGCATCACCAATCGTTTTCTCAATCAGGACTTTGAAGACATCTGTCATGTTCAGGGCCGCTGTGAGGACTCTTGGATCCACCTGTTGTACCCGATCCATGAGAATCTCTGTTTGGTCAGAGATCCCCCCTAAGCGATCTCCAGCAATGACCTGATCCTCTACAAACGACTTTATTTCAGCAAGCGTGGCGTGTGGATCGAGCTCCCGAGCACGTGCCCGGGCAACAATTTGTCGCATTTCCTCAAAGTGAGAAAACGTTAGCCCCTGAGTCATCTCTACCCACTCAGAAAGTGATGAACCTTCTTCTGAAATCCTCTCCCAGTCAAACACTTGAATGAGCATCTGGATGCGAAGATCCTTGGAGGGTTGCTCAAAGCGAATGCTTTCATCAAATCTTCCTGGGCGTATCAGCTGAGTTTTAGGGACGTTCTCAGCATGTCGTGTCGTTGCAATCCAGAGTGAACCCTCTGCTCGCTCCATGGCATGGTCCAAAAGCGTGAAGAATACTTCAGGCTCCATTCGTGAAAGCATTTGATCAATATTATCGAGAACAATGACCCTTTGATTTTTGGAGATAGCATCATGAAGGGACTTCTCAAATAGGTGTGAGTCAAGAATTTCGTGCTCAGGAATGGTGTAGTGACTCCACTTTAGATGTTGAGCAAGACCTCTGGAAGCTGCCGTCTTTCCTGATCCCGATGGGCCAAAGAGAAACATGCCGTATCGCCATGGCAACTTTAAGGAGTGAAGATGACTCTTCTCAATTAGAAATGCACTGAGTCTCTGGGTAAAATGGTCTCTCAAGTTCGATGAAATCACGAGCTTATCCAGCGTCTCAAAAGGACTCCATTCAAACTCAAGAATTTTATTGCGTGTCCATCTGCATAATTGAGGTTTATCCATTTTTACTCTTCCCTTCCTTATTATCGGTAAATGGTAAGGCGAAGTTAAGTTGATCTCAAGCCGTCATAATTAATGAAGTAACTCAAATACTTAGATTAGAGATGAGTAGTTATTAAGCTTATTATGAATTTAATGATTAAATTCCAAGATGAGTTATCATATATTTTTAGGAAGGCAGCTTGGCATTTCTATTGCTTAAGTCTTTGAGTATGGCAGACCTAGCTCATACCCATTCAAGTGAACTGCATCTCATTTGGCAGGAGATTCAGGGGCAGGCCGATCAACTTTCAAAATATCACCTGGAGGCTCAGTCTGAGGTAGATGCACTCAAATTGAAAGTGGCAACCCTTGTTGACCTGCTTGAGCAAATTTTTCCCGGATTCCAGGAAAAGTATTCAAATCATTATTTAGTAAAAATTCAGTCCTACAATCCAGAAATGGAAGACTGAGTCTTTGGTTTTACATGTTTAATCAGGTGAGTTTGGCAAGAAGTGGGAGCAGAGGGATTTTTTAAATCACTAATGTCCAAACCTGCCTTAGAGTTACAGCTAGATTGAATGGTGATTTGAGCTACGGGTGGTTGATGAGGGCGAGCTTCTACTAGATTCTTCTGAGTTTCTTCTCCTTTAGTTTTGTCCAATCTTTGCTGAGCAAGCTTTTGAGACAGTCTCTTAAAGAAAAGATCCAAGGTTGGATTGGGGATGGATAATGCAAATGAGCTTAATCCATAGCAGAATGAAAAGAGCACAACACTCATGAAAAAAAACATTTTTAAAACTTCTCTCATTCTCAATCCCCCTATGTTTTGAATGATTTCGAAAAAAGATCCCACAATGCAGTTTAGAAATATCTAGATTAATTGAAAAGAGTTTGCGAGATCCCTTGAAGACTCACTTGGGTTAAGTACCGATCAGCCAAGCGGCATACAGATTCTTGAATGACTAGGATTATAGGTTTTTGATTTTTGTTGTTCGTAGATAAGCACTTCATAAGTGATCGCGCCTCTGCGCCCATTTGAGTGATGAGGGGTGAGTTTACAGTTTTCGTCAGAGTATAATTCTGAATTTTAATAGACCCACTTACCTGCTGATCAACTAAATGACTAGAGTAAGAATCACTCATAAACTCTAACGCGTTGATGCTATTTTCAGGGAGGATGAACTGTAAGCTCACATGCCTTAATTGAACTGAGTGGTTATTTAATGAAGTTTCAAGGTGTTTTTTGTGCGGAAGCCTTATGGTAGACGTCAAGCCAAAAGTGCCTCCACCTAGGATAGCTTTTCTCATGTTCTTCCCCCCGAGCTTAGATAGCTATTTCCCGTTAGAATTTCAAGGAGAACCTAAAGGTATTGGATTCAGTCTTTGGAGCGTTTATAGTTTGAGTGCATCCTTCCACTCATCGGGTGGAGGAATGAGTTTTCTTCTCTTAAAATCAATAATGCCAGCCTTTAGTGTTGCAGTTGCGTAGATTTGAGTTTCATCTCTCATCGTTTGTTCAATCACTGAAATCACCCTTTCTTGCTCTCTTACATGTGATTCAATGAAGATTCTCTGTCGCGCTTTTAATTCTCTCTTGTACTGAACCTGTGCTTCTAGAATAACTGGGCCATAGCCAATCACCTCTATTCTATCAAGATTAAATCCTCGTGATGAGATCCACTCCCAACGCGCCTCTTCAAACAATGTGAGATATGCTGCATGATTTACATGCCCAAAGTAATCTAGGTACTGTTCTTTGATCGTAAGATGGTAAACATGTTTTTTGATCTCTTCATTCATTTTAAGCTCCTGAGTTCTTATTTTTTTCTCTATAGAGGTAGATCATGACTATGATTCTTGGGTCTGGGAAGGTGGTGGATTAGGCCATTTTGGCTCACAGCTCATTTCCTGTGGCTCCTTACCTCGAATATAGTTCTCAATAATGACTTGTGAGGGAGGACAACCCTCTGCAGCTCTTTTTCCGGTGTGAAGGTCAATTGGGACATCCACTAAGTTGGGACTTTGAGGAAGGTTGGCTTTCGGAGTAGAATCAATAGTTCCTTTCATGAAATCCACCCAGATGGGTAGTGCAGAGCTCGCACCTGTAAGATGAAACTGAGTTTTGGCGTCAGGTTGTGCTTGATCTAGTCCGCTCCAGACTACAGTTGTGAGTTTTGCGTGGTAACCCACAAACCATGCGTCTCTATAGTGACTCGTGGTCCCTGTTTTTCCAGCTGCACTTGTGTGAAACCCTAAGGTGCGTGCTGACTTAGCGGTACCTGATTCAAACACCTCTTTCAGCTGTTCTGTGATGAGGTCTGCAAGAGCCTCATCCACGACCCTCTCTGAGGATGGAATGGTACGCAGTACTGTGGTGCCATCCGATTGTTCAATTCCCCTGATGATGTTGAGCTCTGGGCGTACTCCACGATTAGCAAGTGTGGTATAGATCTGGAGTAACTCAAGAGGGGAAAGTTCCGCAATGCCGAGTGATAAAGCAGGATATAGAGGGAGCTCAGAGCGAGCACCAAGTTTTTTTGCTAGAGTTGCAATTCTATCCAGCCCTACTTCATAGCCTAGGCGAGCTGCTACAGTATTGATCGATTGGGAGAGGGCAGTGCGGAAGCTGATCCAGCCCTGATATCCCTTTTCATAATTTTTTGGGGCCCATTTTTGCTGATTTCGATCATAATTGAGGGTCCATGGACCATCAAATGCTGGGTGTCCAGGTCCGTAAAACACTCCGGCTGGGTCAGTTTCTTTTTCAAAAGCAGCTAAGTACACTAAGGGCTTAAAGGTTGAGCCGATTTGCCGCTTCATGTTGAGGATTCGATTGAAGTTACTTTGAGCGTAGTTTTTGCCTCCTACTAAAGCTAAGATGGATCCTGTGGTGTTGTCTACGCTTGCAAGCGCCCCTTCAAGTCTCAGTGGTGCAGGAAGAGGATTTTTAGCATCCACTCGCGCCATACCCTGAGCGACAGCTTTTTGTGCAATCGCATTGAGGTAGGGGTCAAGTGTGGTGTAAACTTTTAGTCCAGATTGAATGATCAATTCCTCAGACATTTTGTTTTTCAGAGCTTCGATTAGATCTGCTTTTACATAGTCAGTAAAATAAGGGGCTTTGGTGAGTGTAGTTTGAGGGGGGGCTAAGCGAAGGGGTTGGTGCAGGGCTAGTTTTTCTTCGCTTTCACCAATTAAATGAGTTTCCTTCATTTTCTTAAGGACCAGGCGTTGTCTTTCAATTGCCCGATCTTTATATCTGTACGGTGAGTAATAACCAGGACCTCGAATCAGGCCTGCGAGAAGGGCGATCTCAGCAAGATTAAGGTCTTCTACTTTCTTGCCAAAAAAATGCTTGGCCCCCTCGGCTACTCCATGAACCTCTAGGCTTCCTACTTGCCCTAGATAAACCTCATTGAGGTATCTCTCCAAAATTTTTTCCTTGTCGAAAGTGACTTCAAGCATGAGGGAAAGGAAGAGTTCATTGATCTTGCGAAAAACATTCTTCCCTCTTCTTGCCATGAGATTCTTAACGAGCTGTTGAGTGATAGTGCTTCCTCCCTGAGCAAAGGATCGGGTTTTGATATTCACCCAAAGGGCACGAGCAAGTCCCCTCGGGTCAAATCCCTTATGCTCAAGGAAATGTTGATCTTCGATTGCTATGATGGCTTTCCAAATGGGGGCTGGAATATCCTCAAAAGCCATATACGTTCTAATTTCTTTTTTTTGGCTCCCACTACGCGTTAGTGTAGCAACCAGTTCAGGTTCAAGGTAGATCTCATTTGCTGGTTGATGGTTGATTTCAAGAGTCAGAAGAGACGATTGTGGTTGTGTCCCCTCAAAATGAAGAGAGATCCTGGGGCTCGGTTCAGATAAAATAGGGTGTTGCTCTGGGAGTAGGTACAAAGGGTAGTTGATGGGATGGAGATTAAAATCCAGAGATGAGTCGTGAGTTGAGGGAGTATAGCCGAGAGATTTAAGTCTCGAGAGTAGATAAGTTCTGGTTTGTCCCGGCTCAACTCGAGTGATATTGGAATAGACTTGAGTAGGTGTGAACTCCTCTGTATGCGAGAACGCTTGAGTGAGTTGGTCGTATAGGTGAGAGAGATAAAGACTAAATGCTGTACCCAAGAATAGACCAATACTCAAGTAGAGGATAAATAACTTGGATTGTTTTTGTTTTCTTTTCTTTGAAAAACTTAGGCTCATTTTTGCTCCATCTTTAGGTCAACCTCAGGAATCTGATCAATAAAACCTGGCACACCTTGACGGATTCATCAAGCGCAGCTAACACCATTTTAAGCGAACGGGAAAAGGAGTATACAAGTTGAACAAGTATAACGGACACAAATGGAAGACTTTTATTTTGAGTTTAGGGTGGGGGTGGGTGAGTTTTTATGCCCCATCAGCAAAAGCTTTGGAGATCGATTGGTCAGGTCAATTTTGGTCAGAGTTTAATTTTGTTCATAACTACAGCATGGATAGCTCTGGGGCTGGCGCAGGATTTGATAATGCGCGGTTTAGTGCTCAAGGCTATTATATTCCGTCAGCTGGAAATCATGACGCCTCATTTCAAAGTTTATTCTTGCGCCTTAATCCTAAAGTTATAGTGAATGACAATGTATTATTGAAGTCAGAATGGTGGGTTGGAGACCCTATTTTTGGGATGTTTGGAAGTAGTCTTCCTTACGGAGTGGATCAAACTCAACATTATTCTACATTTTCTCGTGGATCATTAATATCAGCACAGCGCTTCTGGGGAGAGTTTATTTCTGACTTTGGGACATTTCAGGTGGGCCGAGTTCCTTTGCAGTGGGGATTAGGGGTCGTATGGAATAGTGGTGATGCGCTATGGTCTCGTTACATGTCTACAGGAGATGCTGTGCGATGGATTGCTAAGTTTGGATCCTTCATGTTTGCTCCAAGTGTGATCGTACCCAGTATTGGAAATACGGTTGGAGGATCATGTGCCGTAGCCAATCAAACTTGCACCTATGGTCAAAATGGGGGAGGCGGTTTGGTGGATTACTCACTTATTCTCAAATATGAAAGCCCCGAAGAGGATATTGAGGGTGGGATCAATCTCATTAAGCGTCTAGGTGGTTCTTCCCAAGATGTGAATTCAAATCTGGTAGCAAATGGACGCCCTTCTCGCAATCTTTTGACTTACGATTTTTATGTGAAAAAGAAGTTTCATCAATTTTCTATCGGAGCCGAAGTTCCACTTGGCTCAGGAACACTTGCTGGAGCAACATATAAAGGGATTGGTGTTGCCGGAGAACTTGGCTGGAAAGCAAGTGAAGAGTTCAACTTACTCATGAAACTAGGCTACGCTTCTGGTCAAGTGAGTGCGAATGCTGATCAAACTTTAGGTTCGTTTGACTCTTTTTATTTTCATCCCAACTATCATCTGGGGATGATCATGTTTAATTATCAGCTTGCGAACTTTTATAAACCTCAAACCCAGAATTCCAGAGCTGCAGGAGGAATGCCTCAAAGTGCACTCGGGTCACCTTATGATAATCCAATTGTTAATGCTCAGTACGTGGCACTCGCAACCCAATTTAAGGCGAGTGAACAGTGGAGTATTCGGCCTACATTCGTTTATGCGATAGCGCCTCAAGTCGCAAAAGCTGGTCAGGCTTTTTATAATTATTGGACACGACAAGTCACTGCAACAAATACCGCAACTCGAGATCAGAGTAAGTCCCTTGGATTTGAGTTTGATCTTGGGGTGACATTTCAGTGGGATGATCATTTTATGATTACATGGGATAATGGCCTCTACATTCCTGGGAAGTTTTATGCTTTCTCTGGCACTCCAGTTGAGAATGCAACATCGACAGTTTTTGCAAGCTCGCTTAGATTAGGAGTAAGCTTCTAACTAGAGTCTGAATCAGATTTCGTTTTCTCCCTCAATCATTTACTCATGGGTTTTCATCAGTTTCACGATCATTACTGATACTAGCCTAATAGGTGAGTGGGGGAGTTTACTGAACTATGAACTGTGTGAAGTAGGTATGTGTAATGAGGAGCTCGGCGGGAGTGGGATTGAGTTTGCTGTTAATGATTTGATTGAATTTTTCAGTAATCTGAGAGTTGAGAACATATCTACCTTGAACAGTGATCAGTTCTTCAAAACTTCTTCTCCCTAGGAGTCGAATCAGCTCATCAAGAAAAAAAGCTTTAAAACTCTCTACGAGATCTTTTTGTTTTTCATCCCTAACTTCAATAGCCATACTCAACGTAATAAAGTGTGGCTTTTGCTCAGGTGTAGATTCATTTTCATTTTTGATTTTTTGACTTGGGTTGTAGGAGTGTCGAAGATTAACAGTGATGGATTCAAATGAGACAAAAGTCGGGTTGAGCTCTTTTTTCTTCAAGGTATTGTCCCTATCAAGTCGTTCACGTTCTGTTTTTTCAGTAATCCTGGGTTTCTGATAGATTATTTTGGTGTAGTAAAATAGCCCTGTTACGCCTCCCATTGCTAAGCAATTAAGGGCAATGAATAGAGTCAAGACTTTGTCGCTGATTGCGAATGCCTTTGTTTCTAATTGAGGATGCTCTGCCACACTTTAAGAATAAATTCGAGAGTTAGGTTATGTCTATAGTTATTGTGTATTTGACATGCAGAATCCTGATTTTTTGCACGAAATGAGCTGATCCCTGACATCCATGAGTTCATCTAAAGTATAATCAAGGATAACATCGAATCCAGTAGCATCTGAGTCTAGTTGCGAGATGAGCAGAAACGGGATATTTGGAGAAAACTGATCCTTTCTATAAGTCATTCGTTGATCTTTACTGAGGTGGAATTTGAGTACTGGAAGTTTCGACATGGCCTGAATAAAGCGAGTTCTTTGTTGGCTTGCTTTGTGGAGCGCTTTAATTGGATTCTGCCAGCACTTTACTTCAGCAATAAGTACAGCATTTTGGTCGTGATTACGGAAGATGACTACGTCAAGTTCTCCAATGGAGTAACTTGCTGTGCCATAGATAACCCCAGTTTCAATGGTATAGAGACTGGGTGGGTATTGATCTCTTAGTTTAATTCTTGCAGCCTGCTCACAGACTGATCCTATAGGGTCGAAGTTCTCATGGGTCTTGGCTAGTTCCCTAAATAGTGAATCTGTTTCGCGAGCTGGGCAAGATGTAGTGAAAAAAAATTGCGAGAGGAGAGTAAAAAAAAAGAGAGATGAGCAAAGCTGGTAAAACTTGTCTAATCTCTGAGTCATGTGCACCGCCTGTAGACAAACATTAAGGTGTTTGGTAGATACGCTGAGCCTATTCCCAGCTTATACGAAACGGAATGTCATGATCGTATTATCAGAGAGTTTTGGTGTTAAGCAAATTAAAAAATAGTTTTCAGAATATTCTTTTGAATTATAAAAAGAGAATTTTATATCGAATGATCGTAATTTAAACCTATCATATTACAATCTAGATAATGTGATTGATGCACGTGCAAAGCCGCTAAAAATTTGGTAATTTGCTGACAACACATCTCTTGGTATAATGATCATTCTAAATCTATTAAGCCACGAGTAAGTCCTCTCGAAGACCCATTGTTTTGGTTTAATTCGTGGATTCTTTAGCGGCTTTTTCATTCGACGACAGAAGTGATGCCGATAGCCATATTCATCAGTACTCTCTCTGCACTCAATGGAATCATATGCTTGATCACTGCAACGATTTTGAGTGCCTCTTCTAGGGTCAGTACGGGATATTACCGAGCGTTTCCTCGAATAGTTGACTCTCATGACGACTCGCAGACACTCCTAACGTGGATAGTGGTATTCCCCTTTTGTCAGTGACAACCATCACCTTAGATCCTCTCTTTCTCCTTTCTCCCTGATTAGAGTCTACATTTTCTCTCTCGAACGGAGACTTTTTATTTGAACCAACGATGGACACACAACTCCAATCAATATTTTTCTCGTCATCACAGATTTTCAAGGACTCTATCTAAATCTTGTCAAAAACCCTAGACTTTACTCACTCACGAAAGTAATTATAAACAAGGGACTAGTGATTAAATTCACGTGGCAATCGCCGCCATTGATAACCTGACGTCAGTATGTCGAAAATCCTAGTTAGGACTTTTTGTAAGTATAAGTTAGATCGTCCACTTAACGAGCTCTTGCCCTTATAAGCGAGTGCTGGAAGTTTTTTTTCAGCCCAGCCCAAAATTCATCTATTATTTCTATAGTCAAAAAAGACGTAGTTGCATCGGTTGGGAGCAGTTCTTTCGATCGCTTAATGAAATATTGAATACAAGTCAAGGAAGCGCGATTTTTGGGTTTCAATAACTGGAGACAACCGCATGAATGATGCCATTGAATGGCTGGGAGACATATTAACCTGGGTAAACTGACATTTTGGGTTCCAGGTGCATTAAGTGAGGTTATAGTATTGTAATAGGGGGTCAGAGCGAACCTACACAGATCAAGCGATAGAAGTGTTTTCTGTCTTGAGATTCAAATTTGGTCTGACTTTGCGAGAGAGAGTTTTGCGAAGTCAAGTTTTGACTGGATGGGATTTTACTTGGAAGTCCCAAGCTGCTCTACCGTTTGTCGGCGATTGAGGTCATTGTGCCTTATTCTTTGGCAGGACATATATCCCAATGATCTGATTCATATGGTAGTAGATGCCACTGGGCTCGACTGATATGGGGAGGGAGAATGGAAAGTTCGGACTCACGGGCCCGGGAAGAGAGGAGCCTGGCGTAAGCTTCATCCCGTTGTTGATGAGGCAGATAACCGGATATTAGGCGTAGTTTTAACGACCAAGGACTTTAAGGATAGCCAGGTTCTACCCAAACTCATGAATCAGATTGATACAGGAAATATTACAAGAGGAACAGGGGATGGAGCCTACGATCATAGATAGTGTTTTGCGTGGGCTGTGAGGAGAACAAAGTAAAAGCAGTTTTTTTCATCAAAGAGAGGCGCAAAGATTCACCAGTGCAGAATTTCGAAAAAAAATTCTAGAATGAGAGATTCTTTAGTTCGGGAGATTCGAAAGTTAGGTCGACGTGCTTGGAAAAAAAAGTCAATGACTACCGGCGTAGTATCGCTGAGACCCCAATGTACAAATTCAAAGGCTTGCTAGGCGAACGCCCTCGGTCGAGAAAATTTGAAAACCAGTGGGGTGAGGTTCTGATAAAAGTAAATATTCTGAAATAGATGGAAACTCCGAGAACCCGATCCTAGCCGATGCAAAAAGGCCAATATGGATTGTAAGAGCTATTTAGCTTGATTTGTATTGAAATTCGAAAAAAAGGCTAAACTTTGAAATTGGAAATTTACAGAGTTTAGCCTTTTTTTGGACTGGTTGTATCTCAGAAATTATGCATGAAATGCTTCATAGGGAAGTCCTAAGTCATCAGCTACTTGTTTGTAGGCAACCTTTCCATTAAAGATGTTTAAGCCTTTTCTTAAAGCCTCGTCTCGCATCATTGCTTCTTTCCAACCCAAGTTTGCAATTTGAGTTGCATACTTGAGAGTGACATTGGTCAGGGCATATGTAGAGGTTCGAGGAACTGCACCTGGCATGTTAGGAACTGCGTAATGAACGATTCCATCTACTGTGTAGGTGGGGTGTTCATGACTGGTGGGTCGGCACGTTTCAACTGAGCCTCCTTGGTCAACAGCTACGTCAACAATGACGCCGCCAGGCTGCATTTTAGAGATCATTTCACGAGTGACAAGTTTTGGAGCTTTTGCACCTGGTACGAGCACTGCACCAATAACGAGATCAGCTTGGCTAACAGCTTTTTCAATCTGTTCGCTATTGGAGTAAAGTGTAGTTACGTCATTTCCAAAGATATCAGAGAGATAATCTAGACGAGGCATGTTGACGTCTAAGATTGTAACTTTGGCGCCTAAGCCTACAGCCATTTTTGCGGAGTTTACACCAACGACGCCACCGCCAAGAATGACCACGCGAGCTCTTTCTACGCCTGTTACTCCACCCATCAGCATTCCTTTACCTCCATGATCGTGCTGAAGGTAAGTTGCTCCAATTTGGGTAGCCATTCTCCCCGCTACTGCACTCATAGGTGCAAGTAGGGGCAAGGAACCATCAGCAGGCTGGATGGTTTCATAAGCAATCCCAACAATTTTTCTCTCCATGAGGGCTTTAGTGAGTCTTTCGTCTGCAGCAAGATGTAGGTAGGTATAAAGAATCTGATTTTCTCTCAGAAGCGGGTACTCCTCCGGGAGGGGTTCTTTTACTTTTACGATCATCTCTGCTTTTTCATAGACTTCTTTGGCTGAGCCAACAATGGTTGCTCCAGCCTTTCGGTAATCCTCGTCCGAGATTCCAACTCCTTGACCTGCATTCTGCTGTACTAGGACTTTATGGCCAGCTTGAGTCAGAGTACGTACTCCGCCCATAACCATGCCAACTCGATTTTCTTTATTCTTAATTTCTTTTGGTACACCAACAATCATATAAATACCCTCTCACTGTGATGAGTGAATTACTAAGCCGTCATATGCCAATGCGACTCCTGATGGGAGCCTTTTCATCCATGTTGAATAATCAAAATCATGACTCAAATGAGTCAGATAAGTTTGAGTGGGTCGAATTTGATTCACCACCCAAAGTGCCTTTTCTAAATTCAGGTGAGTAGCATGAGCCTTTTCTCGGACGCAATCGAGAACTAGTGTTTTTAAGTTTCTCATTCGTTGCAAAGATTTTTCAGGAATTTCATTGCAGTCAGTTACGTATGCAAAGGAATGAACTCGATAGCCAACGCACTGCTGAGTTCCATGGGGTACTGGAATAGGTGTAATCGGAATACCTAACACCCTAATTTCTTTTTCCTCTGGATCAAACTCATTGAGCGTGAGTTGAGGAATTCCTCCTCCTTCAACGGGTCCAGGATGAAAGATATAAGAAAATTTTGTTTTTAGTTCTTTTGAAGTCCAATGATTTCCGTAAACAGGGATGCTCTGCCTTTGAATGAAGTTAAAACTTCGCAACTCATCAATCCCATGAATGTGATCTGCATGAGGATGAGTGTAGAGAACAGCATCCACGCGCTTTATATCTGCCCTTAAGGCCTGTGTCCTTAAGTCTGTGGAAGTATCAATTAAGATACTCTGTCCCTGGATCCTCAACCATGCGGAGGCTCGTAATCTCTTATTCTTGAAGTCATCGGATATGCAAACTGAACATTTGCATTGAATTGCAGGTACTCCAGTTGATGTTCCACTACCCAGAATCGTCACTTCCACTGCAAATTCCTCTCAAAATACCCAGTCTTACTGAAGCTTCATCGAGCTAAGCTCGCTTGGTTGGTCTAAATGGAGTTGTTTCCTGTTTTCACCTGCAAACGCACGAAGTTCCTCTTTGATGAGGCTTAATACTGGAAGCTGGCTTCTAATTCGAAGTTCAATTCCTAAGGCATTACAGAGCGGTTGCAAAGCGATTAAAAGTTTTGCACGACTCACGCAAATCCTTTCAGGCAATCCTTTTCTCTGTTGGATTGTTTTTAAAATGCCATAGAGGAGTGTCTCTTCAGAGCTATCGAGTGGAGCGATGACCTGAGTAAAGATCGCCTCAAGGTTCTCGCGCTCAATGAGGGTGATGATACGAGGAAAATAGGGTCGATCCTCACCCTCATGATTCATGAGTCCGGTTACTGATAATAGATCTGCTTCCCAATCTCCATATCGTTTGAGTTTGAGTGATTGAATCTTCTCCACAAGTGATAGGTTAAATCGAGCAGGAATGGAATCTTCTAGCGGAGAGGTAGAAGTATTAAAAATTGACGAAGATTGAGGTGATTTCCATTTTAATGACCAAGTCAGGTCATTGTTTTTTTCGGATGAGACGTAAGTCAAGTATGTTCCAGGTTTTTCAGCATCTAAAATTCCTAAGTCTGTCTGATAAATTTCTGTGAATTCAATGACTCGCTCTAAGCAAAGAGTGAGAAATTGAGCCTCAGATTCGGACAGAAACCATGGAGCCCAGAGTGGCGAATAGCTTCGAAAAATGGGCGCTTTTTCTTTTTCCTGTGGTTTTTTTGTAATTCTTTTGATGACTTTGAGGTCTTCTCGATCCAAATCACTCATTTTGACGTATAAGACTTGCAAACAATTTTGATAAAGAAGAAAGTCTTCAGTCTCTGTATTGAGTTCTCCAGATCTGATTTTTTCGTAAACCTTGAGTCCCTGATTTCCTCGGTAGATTGCGATTCCAATCAGGCTGGTTGCCCCACCCAGAATGCAGCAATAACCGACCTCACCTGAGACAGGGTCTTGTATTCCAAAAACTTCGGTGTCGTCTACAAACTCCCAAGGCTTTAAGTCGTAAACTCGATCAGCAGCTTCATAGAGATGATTCCAAGTTTTAAGAGAGACCGAGGGAATTTTCATACACATGCCTCTAAGGGCATTCGGTACCATGTCCCTTACAGGGTTACCAGGGGAATTACTCTGATGAAATCAAGTTTTCAATTTTTCTGAGATTTTCTCAGAGACCAGCTCTAGACTCACAAGATCGGGCGCCCTGAAGTGATCTTTCAAGTGAGTGGCTCAAGTTTTTTGGCTCCTCGCCTGATCCAGTAATCAGGATGGATTGCTAGGTTTGAGAGTTCATATCGCACTGACCCTCAAAGAACGCGCCAAATTCTACTTTTAATGAGGGAGTACGAATTTTACCAATCACCCGACCCGTTCTTGAAATCACCACTCGAGTCGTGGCCTCTATTTCTGCTTTAACAAACCCTTCAATATAAAGTGTGTCAGCCAGGATCTTTCCTTCTACCACAGAGGTTTCTGCTAAAATCAGAGTACTTCCCTCCTCAGCATGGATTTCTCCATGAATGACGCCTTGAATGCGTGAGGTTTGATCAAAGCTCACTCTCCCCTCAAAGCGGGTTCCTGTTGTGATGAGGTTGACTTGGCCTTCAGAAATAGAGTTCATGGTTGAGTCTCCCCAGTTTGAGATGTAGCGTGCTGTTCCTGCCGAGAGATAGGATAGGAGCGATGAAAGAGAAGTTGATTGCCCTCACGGTCAAAGAGGAAAACCTCCAACGTCTGAAGAGCCTTTCTTGATCCTAAAGGACCAAAAGTGGCTGATACCAATCGATAATGACTCACTGAATAGGACTCTCCTCGCTCAGGGTGAATCAGAGTCGGGTGAGGTTCATCTTGAGTTACTAGATTTAATGTTTCTTCTGGATAGCTCACTAAGGTATTTTTTCCGTGTGCAAGGAGTATGATTCGACCCTGTTGGTTGCCTGAGTCATTTTTCTTGTACTCGAGAGCAAATTCAACGGAGAGTGTTTGATTCGTCCATTTAAATTTAGGGGTTTGGACTTGCAATGGAAAATCTTGTTGTGTGGATTGAAGGAATTGAGTTTGTGGAGGAAAAAGAGAATACAGTGCTAGTCCATTTTTAAGGGTGGGATTTAGAGGAACAGGATCTCCTGTATTTGAGGAGTTTGTATTTTGCACAGAGCTACTTAACGGTTGTGACTCCCATTTCTTGAGCCGAGCTTTTAGGTCGTCTATTTCTAGTTCTAGTTCGTGTAGGTTTGAAGAGTGCGAAGATGAAGCAATTCGGTAGTACTTGATAGCAAGGGCGTTACCAAAAACTGAGAAAAATGTAATTATTCCAATGACTAAGCCTAACCTCGAAATCCATTTCATCGAAAATTGGAAAGACCTTGAGGTGAGGTGATCTTTGAAGACAATCACGGTAATTTGATCCGAGGAGTAAGTCTGCTTTTTTTTCATTCACCAAAACGTTAACTTTTTGGAAATGAGGTGTCAACTTCGCTTGGGCTCCTGCCGAAGAGTAAGTTGATGAAAGTCTTAATTCTGAACCCACAACTCAATGCAGCGCATCAAGTTGCTTCGTTCCTTGAGAAAAAAGGGGTTTATCCTCTTTTCGTCAGTCAGGCAAACGAGGTTTTGCCCATACTTCAGATTCAAGAGCACCAAATTGATCTGCTCATTTTGCATCGAGAAATAGGAGGGGGTGAGGGGGGCGCTACTCTTCAATTCATCGATCAGATGAAACAGATCCCTGATCTTTCAGCTCTTCCTCTAATCTTGACTACGAGTGCCTGGACTCTTGAACAGTGTGCTTTACACCAAGAAACTTCAAGTGGAGCAAATGCGTATTTGCCTTTTCCTTTTGAGGCAGAACAACTCTGGCAAACCATTCAAGGTATATTTGGGCAAGGCCTACCTGAGATGTGTGCATTTTCAGGAGCTTCTTCTTCGAAATTGACTGAGAGTTTATCGCCCAGCACTAATCTTGAGCCACAGGTTGCCTCCGTAGTGACCCCATCCCCTTTGGGAGCATTGACTGCTGGATCCAGCTCTGAGTCTAAAGAGGTACCTTCTTCTGGACGCGCACTAGAAGATGTAAGTATGGTGTTCACCCGAAGTGAACTTTCCCCTGAGGCCCAGAGTTCCATTATTTTTGAGCAACCTGAGTTTCAACAAGATTCTCAGTTAGAATCCACAAACTTGCAGGCAGTTTCGTCTATAGGTGCTCCTGAGACTGCTGTTCAAAGTGGAGTGACAACGAGTATTCCGACTCTTGTTCAATCAACAGGAGAGGTCACTTATGCCCAAGGGATGTCTCAAGAGGAGAATAACCAGCAAAAAACGAAAGTCACCCTATCTCAATCTTCAGAGGTAGATTCTCAGGCAGTTCATGAAATGCCTTATTTGTTTAAGAAGCGCTCCACTGACCTCACCTTTGCTGAACCTATTGGTGATGCGGTTGTCCCGGGGGGGGTAGCTCAGACTCCTGATTTAGAAACCTTCAAACACTATCTCTTGCTGAGAGAGCAAGATGTGGCCATCTTGTCTGCACAGCTCAAATCGGCTCAGGAGCAAATTGCAGCGGGTGCAAAAGTCATTGCAGAAGATCATGCACAAAATGTAGAGCTCTTACATCTGTGTCAAGAGCAGAAGAAAAAAATTGAAGAACTTGAAACCAGGCAGGCAGAAGCCTTAGAGAGTCGGGAAAAATACATTGGAGAACTTCAGTTTCAGTTGAGAATGAAAACAGATGAAATTCGGCATCTGGAGCATGAGACACGAAAAGCGATCGATGAAACTGAACAGCTCAAAGAAAGAGTGAGAATTGATATCAGAAAGATCAGAACTCGAGAAAAAGAACTTGAAAATCGACTAGAAATTATGAAGAAAGACTCAGAAGCGATGATTAGTACTCGAGAAACCACCATCATTGAGCTTAAACGACAACTCGATCTTTTAGAGTTTAATATGGATTTGGTGCAAGTTCAGTATACCCGAGAAAAGGAAGTTTCCACTCAACTCAGAGAGCGTCTTGTTAAGGCCTCTCAGGCAGTTCGTCTGGTGGAGGGGCTTTTAGAATCTCAAGCTAAAGGAATGAGCGAGTCTACGACTCAAGCTCCTAATTCAGAGAGAAAAGAAAAAGTTTCTTAATGATGAATCCAACACACATAGCGCCTGATGAGGTCCTCATCGTGAGAGGTGAGGATTCGGTTTTCTATGCAAATCAACTGTCATTATTTTTAAGGGACAGAGCAAAAGTCTCTCAGTTGAGGAGCTCAGATTTATTAAAAAAGCCTGATAGATGCTTTTTCAAACTTTTCATTCTTTTGGAGGATCTGGAAACAGAGTTACTCTTAGAGAAGCTGAATCACTGGATACCTAGCAGTCCTGTCATCGTGTTCTCAGAGCGTCGTAGTTTAGAAAAAGCCATTCAATACATGCGTCATGGGGCGAGAGATTACCTGCCTTTGCCTCCCAAAGAGGAGCAAGTAATTGAGGTATTTGAGCGAGAAGTGAAGTTACAAAGAGTTGAGCACTGCCAGGTTTTTAAAGATGATGTCACTGGCCTTTACAATTCTCGATACCTCTGGATTTATCTCAATGAAGTGATTCAAGTGGCTTTAATGGGATGCACTCCATTTGGAGTGATATTCCTAGATCTTGATGATTTTAAAAAAGTCAATGACTCTTATGGCCACGCTCGGGGCACAGAGGTGATCCGAGAGGTGGGAGCTTTAATTAGGCACTGCCTCAGAAGTACAGATTGTGTGTTTCGATATGGAGGTGATGAGTTTGTCGCAGTACTCACTCAGCTTAATCTATTACAAGTTGAGCAAGTTGCTGTGCGACTTCAAGAAGCGATTGAGGAACATAATTTTTTACAACCTAGAGGGCTAAAAGTTAGTGTAAGGGCGTCATTGGGAGTTGCTGTTTTTCCTCAAGATGGACGCTCTGGATTAGAACTCATTGAAGCGGCAGATCAGGCCATGTATCGTGTTAAGAGAGAAAGAAGATTCAGTTCAGAATCTCTTTTGATTGAAAAAGGAATCGATCATGGATCAGGAAAAGTCACACCGACCGAGATACAAGCTCATTGTAAGTGATTTTCATATGGGTAAGGGTAGGTACTTTGCCGATGGAACTCAGAATATTCTTGAGGATTTTATCTATGATCGAGAGTTCTCTGAGTTTTTAAATTTCTATCGGTCAGGCCCTTTTGCTGAGGCAGATGTCGAGCTCATTCTAAATGGAGATATTCTCAATCTCTTGCAGATTGATACATTCGGGGTTCATACTCATCTTTTCACTGAAAAAAGTGTAATGCGGGCTGTAAGAAGAATTATCGAAGGACACTCGCAATCATTTGAGGGTTTAAGGAGGTTTGCATCCACCCCTCATCATAGAGTGAGTTATATTATAGGGAATCATGATGCGGGAATGCTTTGGCCTGGTCCCAGGAGGGTGTTTTCTGAGGCTATTGGTGCTGAGGTTGTTTTTTACGATGTATCCTATGAGTTTGATGGTGTGTATGTTGAGCATGGGCAACAGTATGAACGATTTGCTCAGATGGATATGAATAAACCTTTCATTACGCGTGGCTTGCCTGAGCCAGTCTTAAATCTACCCTGGGGTTCTCTTTTTGTTGCAGTGCAATTACCTAAGATTAAGTGTAGTCGTCCTCATGTAGATAAAGTTAGACCCACTTCTGCTTTGTTTAGATGGATTTTAATTCATGATTTGTTGTGGGGGATAAGAACAGCATTTGGAATTTTAAGATTTATTTTTCTAACCATTTTATTTCGAAATCGCTATCAGATTCATCCCGGGGTGAGAGCTACACTTGGCTTATTGAAAGAGATTTCACTTTATCCTAACTACGATAAGATTGCGTTTAAGATTCTAGAAAAAAATGACCATATTCACACAGTAGTATTTGGTCACACCCATATTCTCAGATATCGACAGTGGAGAGAAGGGAAAGAGTATTTTAATGATGGAACCTGGAATGAAACGACAAATCTTGATCTGGATGACTATGGTAAGCAAATTCGTCTCACCTATGCTTTCATAGAATACCCAATGGGTAACCCCTCTGGTCTGGCTCAAGGGGTAAGGCCTCATGTTAAGCTTAAGCAGTGGCATGGTGCTTGGACACCTGAGGCAGATGTTCAGATCTAGGAGAGTTCTTCTGGAGCTAAGCTCATCTGGAGCTGAGAGAAGATGAGGTCTGATTCAAGACGAGTGCATTCTCTTTTTGTGATACCTATTGCATAATTGAGGCCTCTCTCATAGTCTCGTTTCTCATGGATCAAGTGATTGTTGTTATTCCCGCTCGTTATGCTTCAACGCGTTTGCCCGCAAAACCTTTGGCAGACATCCACGGAAGGCCGATGGTACAGAGAGTCTATGAACAAGCCAAGAAGGCTCAAGGCGTAGATCGCGTCATTATCGCAACAGACGATGAAAGGATCGCTCAAGTCGTAAGGGGATTTGGCGGAGAGTACCTCATGACCTCCCCTGATTTAAATAGTGGTACAGACCGAGTAGCCGCAGTTGCAGATCAAGTTGAGGGTGAGATTTTTGTCAACCTTCAAGGGGATGAGCCGCTTATGGATCCTGGAGCTATGGAAAGAGCAATTCAGCTCGTTCAATCAGGTAGGTTTTCGATTGGCACAGTGATGGTTCCTCTACGAACTCAAGCTGAGCTGATGGATCAGTCCGTAGTGAAGGTAATTGTGGACCGTCAAGATCGGGCAATTTACTTTTCAAGGCTTCCTATCCCCTACAGTCGAGGTCCTTTACCGGATGTTGTTTCGTCTCAGGGAGAGTTCTTTTGTCGAAGGCATGTCGGTCTTTATGTGTATCAAAAAGAGGCTCTGATGCAGTTCAGAGGTTTACCCTCGTCACAGCTTGAAAAGGGTGAGGTTCTTGAGCAATTACGAGCACTTGAGAATGGAATGGCTATTGGAGTTATTGAGGCTGATTTCATATCTTTGGGAGTAGATACTCCTGAAGATCTTGAAAAAGTGCGACAGTTTCTAGTATGAAGGATTAAACCAACCACCTAAGCGGGATCTAAATGGCAAAGCAGAAAAAATATATTTTTGTGACAGGCGGTGTTCTTTCAAGTATCGGAAAGGGCATCAGTGCCGCCTCAATCGGTATGCTCATGGAGCAACGTGGAATTAAGGTGACCATGATTAAGATGGATCCTTATCTCAACGTGGATCCAGGGACGATGAATCCGTTTCAACATGGCGAAGTTTTTGTCCTGGATGACGGGGCAGAAACTGACTTAGATCTGGGGCATTACTCGAGGTTTGTGCATCATGCTCAGTTCTCAAGAAAGAACAGTTTCACGACCGGAAGAATCTATGATGCCGTGATTCGTAGAGAGCGCGCAGGAGGATACTTGGGCGAGACCGTACAAGTAATTCCTCACATTACAGATGAGATTAAGCGCCATATTCGGGATGCCGCAGATGATTACGATTTGGCTATTGTAGAGGTGGGTGGAACGGTAGGAGATATTGAGAGTTTACCGTTTCTTGAAGCCATCAGGCAGATGAAGGTTGAAGAAGGAGCAAGTCATGTTCTCTTTGTTCATTTGACCCTGGTTCCCTATATTGCGGCAGCAGGTGAGCTCAAGACCAAGCCAACTCAACACAGTGTGAAAGAGTTGCGAGAAATTGGAATTCAACCCGATATTCTTTTGTGTCGAACGGATCGGATCATTCCAAAGGACGTGAAAGATAAGATAGGTTTATTTTGTAATGTTTCTGGCGATCAAGTTTTCAGTGCAATTGATGTGAGCAGTATTTATGAAGTGCCGCTTTACTTTAATGCTGAAGGACTAGATGAAAAAATTACTGAGATGCTAGGGATTTGGTCAGGTCGCCCGGATCTTTCCCGCTGGAAATCCATGGTCGATCGAGTGAAGCATCCTAAGGATGAAATCACCATCGGTATTGTTGGCAAATACATTGATTGGAAGGATAGTTATAAGTCCATTTCAGAATCCATTATTCATGGTGGGGTAGCTCACCATGTGAGAGCCAACATGGTTTTTGTAGATGCTCAAGAGCTTGAGCAGGGTAAGGGTCTGGATATTCTTCGTTCCTTGGATGGAATTTTAGTCCCAGGAGGATTTGGTGAACGAGGGATTGAGGGAAAAATCAAGGCAATTCAATTTGCACGAGAAAATCATATTCCATTTTTTGGTATTTGTTTAGGAATGCAGCTTGCTGTGATTGAGTTTGCAAGACATGTGTGTGGAATCAAAGATGCAAACTCAGCTGAATTTAAGCCACAAGGGACTTCTAATGTGATTGATCTTATGGAGTCCCAAAAAGGGCTTAAGGACAAGGGGGGGACTATGCGTCTGGGCGCTTACTCTTGTCATGTACTGCCTGAAACAAAAGAGGGATCTACACGAGCCTACTCTGCCTTTCAAAAAGACGTTATTTCAGAAAGGCATAGGCATCGCTTTGAAGTCTCTAATTCTTTCGTGAATCGACTTCAGGAAATGGGCTTAGTGATCTCTGGAAAGAACATTAATCCAGAGACTCAATTTGAATTAGTAGAAATGGTTGAACTTGCTGATCACCCTTGGTTCTTGGGTTGTCAGTTTCACCCAGAGTTTTTGAGTCAACCCCTGAAGGCGCATCCCCTATTTGCAGCCTTTGTTGGAGCAGCAAAATCTTATCATGATTCTAAGAAAACCCAGGAGAAGGCACAGTGAACTCTACTCAACATATGACTCTAGTGGCTGGTCCCTGTGTCATTGAAGACGAAGGCTTAGTGCTTGAGATTGCTCAAGAGCTTAAGAGACAACTTGCAGGATTACCTGTGGATCTTTATTTTAAAGCCTCTTTTGATAAGGCTAACCGCACTTCAATTGAGGGGTTTAGAGGTCCAGGGTTAAAGCAGGGTTTAGAGATTCTCTCTCGGGTTCGTCAAAAAACAGGACTTAAGCTTCTGACAGATTTTCACACCCCTGAGCAGGCCATGCCTGTGGCAGAAGTTGTGGATTTTCTGCAGGTTCCGGCCTTTTTGTGCCGTCAAACCGATATGATTCTAGCAGCAGCTCAGGCAGCGTTGAAACATGGACGCAGATTGAATGTAAAAAAAGGTCAGTTTCTTGCTCCTTGGGATGCGAAGAATATTGTGCAGAAAGCACGAGAAGTAGAGGCTCAGCATCAGGGTGAGAAGCCTGAATCAGACTGGTTTTGTTTAACAGAACGAGGAGTCTGCTTTGGATATAACACTTTGGTTGTGGATATGATCAGTTTTCAGTCCATGAAGCAGCTGGGAGTGCCAGTCATATATGATGCCACACACTCCATTCAGTCTCCAGGAGCTGGTGCAGGTGGAAAGAGCACTGGAGGAAAAAGAGAGTATCTAGAAGTTCTTGCTCGAGCCGCAATGGCAGCAGGAGCAGATGGACTTTTCATGGAGTGTCACCCTAGGCCTTCTGAGGCAAAGAGTGACGGTCCTAATGCTTTTTATTTAGAACATGTGGGAGCATTTATTAGGCAGCTTCTTGAGATTAGAAGCGTTGTTTCTCAGATGCCCAAGCTTTTACCTGAGGCGCGCCAGTGATGAAGAGCCAAGTTTTGGTCAATTCAGCAGAGATGAGAAAAAAGTTATCTCAAATTAAGCTCATCATTCTTGATGTAGATGGCGTTCTGACGGACGGGCGTATTTACTGGCTTTCTGATCAGGGGTGGACGAGGAGTTATCACACGCAAGATGGTTATGGAATTCGCCTCATGATGAGGAATGGAATTCAGGTTGCTGTTTTTAGTGGAAGTGACTCTTTAGATATCCGCGAGAGAATGAAGATCTTAAATATCACTCATACCTACTTAGGGAGCGAGGATAAAATCAAAGCGCTTGAGGATGTGATTCAAAAAACAGGTCTGAGTCCTGAACAGATGCTTTTTATCGGGGATGATCTCTTTGATATCCCAGTTTTGGAAAAAGTGGGCTTCAGTGCAACTGTTCCGCATGCTCCTTCTGCTGTGAAAAAGCGAGTTGATTATGTAACTGAGGCTCCAGGAGGCTTTGGGGCGGTTCGTGAATTGATTGAGGCTTTAAGACAAGTTCAGGGTATCGGGCCGTATTTAGATTAAGGATGATATGACCAAAACCTCATCAAAAATAAAATATTGGGATCGCAAGGGCGCTCAGATCGAAGTGGAGCAGGTCTATGGAGACGCCTCTTTGCGCTGGGTTTATGAGAGCCGCTTAGGTCGGGGACTTGCTGATCATCTTCTGTCTCGTTCCCTGGTGAGTCAAGTGTACGGAGCCTATCAGTCCTCTTTCGTGAGCGCATGGAAGATTAAGTCGTTTATCTCACAGTTCAAAATTCCTATGGAGGAATTTGAAGAGGGACCGTTTGCAAGCTTCAATGATTTTTTTATTCGAAAATTTAAATTGGGTGTTCGACCCTTTACTCAAGTTTCTTCTGAGTTGCCTGCTTTTGCAGAAGCACGCTACTACGCCTTTGAGAGTGTGAGGCCGGATCAAAAATTTCCCGTAAAAGGCTTAGAGTTGAATTTGGTGGAGCTCCTGGGAGGAGAAGAGAAAGCAAAACCTTTTCTCGGTGGTCCATTATTATTAGCTAGGCTTTGTCCTACTGATTATCACCGCTTTCATTTTCCGGACGATGGAAAGGTATTGGAGCAGTACCAACTTCATGGTGCATTGCATTCCGTAAATCCAGTGGCACTTCGGGTTAAGCCTGAGATCCTGCAGACGAATGAACGTATGGTGACGGTCCTTGACACACAAAACTTTGGGAAGCTCGCCTATATTGAGGTCGGAGCTCTTTGTGTTGGAAAAATCGTTCAAACTTACTCCGATCCGCACTCATTTCATAGGGGAGATGAAAAGGGGTATTTTCTTTTTGGAGGTTCGACAGTTATAGTGGTTGGAGAACCAGGGAGATGGAAGATTGACTCAGATCTTCTAGAACAGACACGTCTGCAGAGGGAAACACTTGTAGAGCTCGGTCAGCGAGTGGCGGTGCGTGCGGATTGATCTATGAAAATGCTAGTTTTCATATCCTGTTCATAGACAATGCCTCTTCATGGCTAGAGCCCCAAACAACGGAGAGAGTTCTGGAATAGGGGTCACCTTCCAGTCTTGATTCTCAATTGAAAGTTTGGAAAAGTCTAATTCAAGTCCTTGACCAATGGCCTTACTTAGAGCTTCTTTTTGTGTCCATGTCTTTAGAAAGTGAAAGCTCCGATATTGTGGAGTTAGATCTTCGAAGATTCTCCACTCGTCTTGTGAAAAAATATGCTGAGCAAGCTCTGAAATAGGATCTGTAAGGTGGGGTTCCTCAATGTCTACTCCTACCTCAGAGTTTGGGGAGAATGCGTAGAGAACATCATTCTGGGTATGGGAAAGATTAAACTGAGGCGGTGAGCTCACGAGTGAGGACTTTGCAAGGTAAGGCTTGAGTTTTTGTGTGTATTGAATCTCAAGTGATCGGGCTAAGCCTTGTTCGCTCGTATGAGCCTGAGTGATTTCTGTGAGTAAGAGTCGGAGTAATGCACGTTGAGTGATGAACTTAAGTTTTAACTTCTCAAGCCCAAACTGAGAGGCTCTTTGTTGTTCACTTTCGCTGAGAATTGATGAGAAGTAAGCGCTATGAGGGTAGAACGATAATGGTGTGAGGTGAACGAGTAGGGCTTGATCACGTAGTGACTCGAAAAGTGATCGTAGGTTGAGTTTAGGAAGTGCATCCAAGTCATTGAGGTGAATGAGCTTGTAGTGTTTGCTCTCAATCACAGATGGCATATGATTCAAACTTCCAAGTCAATCCCTATTCAGTAGGTCTTACCTGTTGATTTATGATTGCCGAGAGCAGGACTTATAACTTCATCGGGTTAATGAGGTCCTGCTCTTGGTGAATCTCATTTATTGTCGGACTAGACGAGTGTTGGCGATATTTGGAAGAATCTTTTTATTTGTACGATAGGGGTTAATGTCTAAACCGCCACGTCTTGTGTAACGAGCTAAAACACTGAGCTCCTCAGGAGCGCATCGATTCGTAATATCAACAAAGATTCTCTCCACGCACTGCTCATGAAACTCGTTATGGTCTCTGAGAGAAACGATGTACTGTAAAAGGCCTTCATGGTCGATTTGTTTTCCTCGGTAGCTGATTTCCACAGAACCCCAGTCTGGCTGTCCTGTAACTAGACAGTTGGATTTGAGTAGGTTTGTATGAAGAGTCTCCTCAATATCACCCGAGTGGGTCTTGAGGTACTTGAGGTTAGGTTGATAATCTGTACATTCAACATCAAGGTGATCTAAGCACTGACCCTGAAGAGTGGTGATCGTTGAGTTTGCCTCTGAGAGTAAAAATAAAGAAACTTCCACGGGAGCCTCAGCTGCCTTTGATAGGTCAGAGATCATGATTTCTCGCACCTGATGTAGACTCTCAAACTTAGAGTTATTAAAAGAGTTGAGGTAGAGTTTAAAAGATTTTGATTCAATGAGGCAGCGGGAGTGGGCTGGTAGTTTGAAATCTGCAACGGCAACCATGGGTTTTCCCTTGAGATTTAACCATGAAATTTCAAAGCCAGTCCAGAGGTCAAATCCTTGAAAAGGTAGAGTTTCACTTAAGCCGATTTCATCTCGTTTAGGTTTTCTAGGGAGCGGGAATAATAGTGAAGGAGTGTATGTGTTGATATAGGAAGACTTCTTTCCTAGGGGTGCTGATTCTAGAATCTGATGGGTTTCGTTTTGGTTTGTCATAAAGAGATTGTTCCTTTCAAAGTCTAAATGGGCTGTAATTCACGTCATGATCATATTTATCGATGTGCTCGGATTTCTTCAAAACCTTGCAGAGGTAGCAAGTGACTGGAGAAAAAAAGAGTTCATAAATAAATTTAAAAATAAACTGTGCAAAAATCATCTTCAGAATAAGATCGTTCGGGAGGCGCTTCATAAAAGCGACTGAGCAAAAAATAAAGCTATCTATTCCGCCCGAAACAAATGAGGCTGTCATGATCCTTGCCCATAAAAAGCGGCCATTGATTTTTTTCTTAAACTTGGACAAAAGAGCGGCATTAAGAAATTCCGAGCCTAAGTAGGCAAGGCAAGAAGCAAGTGAAATTTGAAACGATGGATTAAATATAGCGTTGTATTCACTTTGAAGATTCCAGTGCTCAGCACTAGGAAGCATTCCAACTAACATGATGCCTGTAATGATCAGAAAATTAGAAAAGAATCCAAGCCAAATCACAAACCTTGCTACGGAGTATCCATATACTTCTGTGATCACATCACCCAGGATGAATGTGATAGGAAAAAAGTAAAGAACTGCAGGAAACTCAAATGAACCTAAGGATGTAAGCTTGCTACCAATGATATTACTGAGCAAAATTAAGTTTAGGTAGAGGAAGGATAGGAGTAGAATAAACTTATTTTGAATGACGTTTGTTGATTTTGCCAAAAGCTCTCGGATGAGTTTTTCCGAAAATGCAGGATTTGAGAGGGCTCCAATCTTAAACGAGTCTTGGGCTGATATTTTAGAGATCCACTCTCTTCGGTTAATCTCTTCAATTCGCATTTTAAATGTTTCTGTCTTGTTAATAATGCGGATTGAGACAAAAACGGCCCCAGTCTCATCAGGGGGGAAAAATTTTTCAATGCAATAGTACTCGTCGTCCTGAGGTAAAGGAGGAAGAGATCTAAGATGTTTTTTGGTAATACTCATATTTTAATACAACACGAACAAGAGATTAAAAGTGTGATTTTATTCTGGGGCGGGTGGGTGTTCTTGATTCAATGATGGTGCCCAAAAGAAAATAGTTAGTTTCCAATACCACAGTGGGTAGCCCTAAAATAAGGGGTCTAAGATAGGTTTTGCCTCGTTCGTGATGATAGATGCGAATTGCATGAGACAAACCATCAAAACTGACCAAAACGTGAGAACCTGATGAGTACTCCCTTTTTGGATCTACGATAATGAGAGAGTTTTCTTCGTACAAAGGCTCATGAGAGGCATCAAGCTTAACTGCAAAAGCATGTTGTTGGGCGTTAATATCACAACTGATCCAACCTAATTCGCTTTTGTTTGCAGGAAGAATTCCTTTGGTGACCCAATCAATTACATGGCTCCCAGAAAGAATCGGTGCCACGGAAAATGCAGGAGCTCCTACTTCGAGGCACAGCGGCTCGCTTCCAACGAGTTGGCCAACGGTGATCTCAAAGCATTTTGACAGAATAATTAACGTTTCAATTTTGGGATTAAGAGTTCTACCTGACAAAATGTGATTACAAATCTGCTGACTGAGTCCAGTTTTTCTAGCTAGTTCCGCTTCTGAGAGATTGTTTTTTCTCATGAGCTGAAAAAGATTTTCAGCAAGAGGGCTTTGTGCCTTTTTATCTGAAAATGATTTTTTTGAACTCATGAGTTTTAAGACTTTAACCATAATGCTCTCAGGTTTTACCTTTTCAAAGGTGAGTTTATATCTTACCCAGGCAGAAAAGTAAATTCAGAGGCCCATCAAAAAATAACAAAGATTGTTGTTGAAAAACAAATATGTTGCTGCTAGTTCCCTTCATCTTCGCACAATTGAGGATTCTCTCTATTGTTTTTGAGTATTTGAGAAGGTGTTACGGAAGTGAAGACAACAGAAATGCTAGATAAAAAGGGTTTTGAAGCTCAGAGTTTAGTGAGAAACAAGAGTTTTAGTTTACAGCCAGATCGACTTGCTTTGTCTCAGTCTTTAAAAATAATAAATAGATTCAGCTTTAGAAGTCAGACTTTGCCTGAATTATTGATTTCCCAGGCATTATCTAGGCCTAATGAATTAGCAGCAGTTTCTCAGGAGGGGGGTATCACCTTTCAAGAGTTACTCAGCGAAGCTCAGCACCTAGGTGAGGTTTTGAGTGGTCTCGGCGTTGTTGCTGATACTTGTGTGGGTTTGTTTGTTGAGCCGTCTCAGGATTTACTCATAGCCGTATGGGGTATTCTTTTCTCAGGTGGCGCTTATTTGCCTTTATCTCCTGAGTATCCAGAAGAGCGCCTCAAGTACATGCTTCAGGCTAGTCAAACAAATATTGTTGTGACTCAAAGGAAGCTCAGAGCTAGATTAATGGCCCTCGTCTCGAGTGAAACAACGGTGGTCTGTATGGAGGATTTACAGGCTAGCTTAGATCTCAGAGGTCAGGTGGCCAAACGGGGCGCAACCCCTCACTCAAGACGTCCATGGGAAAAGGTTGCACCTCATCACCTGGCTTACGTGATCTATACGTCAGGAAGTACGGGCAAGCCAAAGGGAGTGATGATTGAGCACAAGAGTATCTTCAATCAGATGTTGTGGCTTGAAGAGGAGAGTTACCTCAGTCCAGCTTCAGTGATTCTTCAAAAAACTCCCATCAGTTTTGATGCTGCACAGTGGGAGATCTTAGCTCCTGCTTGTGGGGCTCGCGTGGTGATGGCTACACCTCAATGCTATAAAAATCCTCCAAAGTTAATTCAGCTCATTCAGAAGCATCAGGTGAATACCCTGCAGTGTGTTCCTACCTTGCTACAAGCGTTACTGGATTCAGAAGACTTTCGGTCTTGTAAAACCTTAAGGAAGATCTTTTGTGGGGGTGAGGCGCTGACACGTTCTCTGGCAAAGCTCTGTGTGCAAGTGATGCCATTATGCGAGCTTGTGAATCTTTATGGACCAACGGAGTGTACAATTAACTCATCTGCTGCGTGGGTGAGTCGAGAGAGTCTAGATGCCTCTCTCGTAGATCAATCTCCTCAAAGCATCACCATTGGAAAACCCATTACTCAAATGAGTTATCATATTCTCGATTCCTCTTTTATGCCTGTTCAGGGAAGTGAGATGGGCGAGTTGTATATTGGAGGTGTGGGTTTAGCTCGCGGATATCTTCACCAAGCAGAGCTGACTCGGGAAAGATTCCTATCTCTAAGTATTTCGTCGAACTCTCATCCGCAACGACTTTATAGGACGGGTGACCTTGCCTACTGGAACTCAGATGGGTCGGTTCAGTATGCAGGTCGATGTGATACCCAGGTCAAGCTTCGAGGATACCGGGTTGAGCTCGATGAGATTCGATGTCTCATTGACGATCATCCTTGGATAAAAAGGTCTGCAGTGATTGTAAAGAAGAACTTACTCACTGGATTTGATCACTTAGTTTCCTTCATTGAGTTGCACTCAAAGGAAGCGGTTCTTATGGATCAAGGAGTTGCTGAGGCTCATCATCAATCGAAGGGCAATAAGGCTCAAGTTAAAATGCAACTTCAGAATCCGGGGTGTCGACCAGAGAGTGACTCATTAGGACGTTTGATCGTGGAGTTGCCTGGAGTTCAAGAGAATGAGACTCAAAGAAGAAAAGTTTTTTCACGAAAATCCTATCGATTCTTCGAGGGTGGGAATGTCAGCCAGTATGAACTAGCCCGACTATTTAAGGAGGTTTTTGATACCCCGAATGGAGGGGGAATTGGTAAAGAAGACTCTCTGTCTGGGTTATCTTTAGGGCAGAGTCTCAGTACACTTTCCTTTGATCAGTTTGGGTATTTTCTAAGGTACTTAGGGCAGTTTCATAGTTCGGAGCGACTTCTTCCAAAGTATGGGTATGCTTCTCCTGGTGCTTTGTATGCGACTCAAATCTATTTCGAGGTGAATGGAGCTTTTAATCTGAAGGATGGCTTCTACTACTATCATCCTGTGCATCATCGGTTGGAGCTCATTCAAGAGCAGGAATTTGTTGGTGTTCAATCGATAAAAGTTCACTTCATTGGGAAAAAATCGGCAATAGAGCCGATTTATAAAAACAATATTCTAGAAGTGCTTGAGATTGAAGTGGGTCACATCCTAGCACTCATGAGTCATGTTCTCTCTGAATTCAATCTGGATGTTTATCAGTCAAAATCTGATTTTGAGTTAAAGTCTAAGCTTGTAGTGAGTCCTGATGATTATTACCTCGGAAGTTTCAGTCTGGGGAGCAAGGCAAAATCTCATACGCCGCCTCCTGTTGAATATCTGTTACAAATTCACTCACTTCAAGTCACGGGTCTAAGTCCCGGTTTGTACACCTATCAAGATCAGGCATTTAAGAAGGTCTCAAACCAGATCATTCAGAAAAGAGATGTAATTGCGATTAATCAGGAGACTTATCAGCGATCTTCGTTTGGTGTCGTCCTTCTTTCAGGGGAGGGCGCTGATTCAGAACTTGATCTGAGCTATATTCAGTTAGGCTATGCTCTCCAGAAGCTTCAGATGAATGCGAATCAACTGGGTCTGATGTCCTCAGGTTATAGCTCAAAAACCGGTTTTGATCTTCCATCAGAGATTAGGATGCAGAAAATCTCTGCGGAAGATGAGTTGCCTCTGAAATGGAAGTCCTCTTATTTTGCAGTGGGAGGAAAAGTGAGTGAGGCGCAGTGGCTGAGCGAGGGAATGAAGGAGGACTCTGTTCATATGCGAGGTCCAGTAGAGATCATTCGGGATGACTTAGTAAAGATGCTTCCTGAATATATGATTCCAAATCAGATCGTGGTCTTAAAAGAGTTTCCACTTTCTGAAAATGGAAAAGTTGATCAACGTGCCTTGAGTCAGATTGATATTGAATGGGTTAATCGTGAAGTGGCTCCTCCACGTACAGAGCTTGAGAAAAAAATCCTCAGATTATGGGAGACAAAATTAAAGAGAAAAGATCTTTCTATTCGGGATTCCTTCTTTGAAGTGGGAGGTAATTCTCTGATCGCAGTAAGTCTGATATTGGCCATAAATCGAGAGCTCAATGTTGATCTTGGGGTTCAAGTTCTATTTGAGTGCCCCACTGTAGAAAAGTTAGCTGAAAAAATATTAGACTCAGACCGTCCCTCAAATTCCAGAATGATTCAGTTGAGTAGTGATACTGAAGTTCCAAGTACTGAATCTGCTAGCAATTGCTTTGCCTGGCCTGGGTTGGGAGGGTTTTGTATGAACCTTAAGGCCCTCGCTGAGAGAGCAAGTTCTTCTCAGAAGTGGTTTGGGGTACAAGCATACGGACTAAATGAAGGAGAGCAGCCCTATTCTTCTCTGTCACAGATGGCGGTAGAGGATCTAAAACTGATCAAATCAATACAGCCAGAAGGCCCCTACCGTTTGTTGGGTTATTCATTTGGTGCAAGGGTGGCCCTCGAAGTTGCCCTTCAAATGGAGCAGAATGGGGATTTGATTCAAGAGCTTGTCCTTCTTGCTCCAGGGTCTCCAAGAGTAGGTAGTGTTCAGATGCTCGTGAATGATGAATATAGCAAAGAAGCATCCCTGGTATGTCCAGAGTTCCTCGGTATTCTCCTCTCAGTGTTTATAGGGAGGATTGACTCAAGCCTAGTTTCGGAATGCTTGAAACGAGTAATTCATGAGGACTCATTCATTGATTATATTTGTGAGCTGCGTTCAGATCTAGATCGAGCACTTGTAGCTCGAGTAGTAAGACTTGTAGTTCAAACGTACAATCTTAATATTAATCTAGAGTCATCGCATGATGTCTCACTCCTGAGACAGCTAAGAGCACCCGTTAAGATCATCAAGGCACAAGGAGATCTTCCCTTTATATTAGAGGATCCGAATCATCAAAAGTACTTTAATGTATCTGAGATCTCTTTAGATGTTGATCATTATCAAGTTCTAAAAGAACCGTTTTTAGATGAGTGGGTTCATCAATTGAAACTAAGTCAATAGAAATAAAAAAAGTCACGAATAAGGTCGGTAGATCTCTATCTAATAGATTTATCTAATAATAACACCACGAATTTGGAGGAAAAGAGTATGGTTTTAAAGAATTTAAAGAAAGAATGGTATTCGAAATTAATGAAAGGGTTGAGAGTATTTAAATTTGCTCTGGCGGCTTGTCTTATGAATTTAATGTGGATTGATGGCACTGAGGCTAAAACTTATGACTGGATTTTGTTTGATGCGGATGAAACTCTGTTTAGTTTTGATTCCTACACAGGCTTGCATCACATGTTCTCAGGTCATGGGTATGAATTTACGCGATCTGATTATGAGGAATATCAAGCTTTGAACAAAAGCTTATGGGTTGAGCTTCAAAAGGGTTCAATCACTCAGAAGGAGCTTCAGGTTCTTCGCTTTAGGGCTTGGGCTGAAAAGTTAAATGAGATAAGAAAAGCAGCTGATGCAAGTGCTACTGAAATTACTCCGTCAGAGCTCAATGATGCGTTCTTAGACTCCATGGCTGTGACCTCAGCGCCGCTTGCAGGTGCAATGAGTCTATTAGAGTCCCTGCGAGGTAGAGTAAAAATTGGTTTGATTACCAATGGATTTACAAGACTCCAAGAAAAGAGATTGCTGAACTTAGGTGTTCGGGAGTTTTTTGATCTGATTGTGATCTCTGAACAGGTTGGATTGGCTAAGCCTCATCGTGAGATTTTTGATTATGCTCTGACCAGGATGGGAGATGTATCTAGAGATCGAGTTCTGATGGTGGGTGATACTCCTGAGTCTGATATTTTAGGTGGCATGAATGCTGAACTTGATACCTTCTGGATTAATCACCATGGAAAGACGATTGTCGAGTCTATTCGGCCTACCTATACTGCAGGATCTTTGCCTGAAGTACAGGAGAGGCTTCTGAAGCTTTTTAAAGAATAATCAGCAGTTTTTGGAGGTCGGATCATGCCACATTTAAGCTTAAAATTTTTCAATCGTGTGATGAGTTCGGAGCAAAAAACAGCTTTAGTTATGGATCTTTCAGGTGTTCTCACTCACCATCTCGGTTGTGCTGATGACGTGATCTCAATTGCTTTTGAGCAGATTGAACCCACGTCGTGGCATGATCTTGTTTACAAACCCGAAATCCAGGGGCAGCAGGATCGATTGGTAAAGGTTCCACATTATTAGAGAAATTGAGAGAGAGTTGATCGTGAAGTCAGTTCCTAAGCAACAAGAGTTGATTGTATTGAGTGAAGAGGTAGAAGAAGCCTTGCATTCAAGGATGCCTATTGTAGCTCTCGAGTCGAATGTGATTACACATGGTTTTCAGTATCCAGATAATGTTCAGGTGGCTTTAGAGGTTGAGCGGGCAGTTCGTGCTTCAGGTTCGGTGCCTGCTACTATTGCGGTGATCGATGGACATATTCGAGTGGGCTTGAACCAGGGTGAGATTGAATGTCTAGGCTCTACTCCGGGTATTCCTAAGGTGAGTAGTCGGGACCTTCCTATTATACTTGCTCAGGGTGGAATCGGAGCAACTACAGTGGCTTCATCTATTATGATTGCTGATGCAGTAGGGATCTCTTTTTTTTCGTCAGCAGGAATTGGAGGTGTACACCGAGGTGCTGAAAAATCTATGGATATTTCTCCCGACCTCATTCAGTTCACTCGCTCACGTGTGGCAGTTGTTTGTGCAGGTGCTAAGAGCATACTTGATTTGAATCTCACGATGGAATTTTTAGAAACGCATGGTGTTCCTATTATTGCCTATCAATCAAATGATTTTCCTGCGTTCTATTGTGTTTCAAGTGGATTGAGAAGTCCTCATCGAATTGATGATGCTACTCAGCTTGCAAGGGCTATAGAGAATCATTGGCGGCTAGGAAATAGGAGTTCAGTTCTTGTGACCAGTCCTATTGCAAAGGATGAGGCAATAGATGCAAGTGAGATAGACCGGGTATTAGTCAGTGCATTGCATGAAATGGATGCGAAGGGCTTGCAAGGGAATCAAGTCACAAAATATCTCCTTCGTGCTGTTGATGAGGCTACAAAGGGGAGATCATCCCAGGCAAATCGTTCCATTTTGGTGAGTAATGCGAAACTTGCAGGGAGTCTTGCAGCGGGTCATGCCGAATGCAGGACTCAGTTTCATGAGGTTAATTTATGCAGCTAAATCCGGTTGTGGCAGAAGGCGTAAGACTAGTGATCTTCGATTTAGATGGAACGCTCATTGATACCTTATCAGGTATCACGAATGTTTTTCTGGATCTTTGTCCTCAGGTCAGGAGTGCACTTGGCATTCAGGACGATAGAGGCAGTTCTAGGTTTGAGGATCAGGCTCGGTCTCAGGTTCACTCCATGATAGGGGAGTCGCTTGAGACTATGCTTTCAAGGGTTTTTAATCTTCCTGTGGACCAGGTGAAGAATTTAAAGCTCATCGAGATGTATCAGGCAGAATTTAGAAAGCAAATTTCATCTCAGGCTCCTGAGCTCCTTTATGCAGGAGTGAGAGAAGGTTTGCAGCAGTTAAGAGAAATGAGTATCGAACTGGCAGTTGCAACGAATAAGTTTCAATCAAGTGCTGAGGATCTATTAACGCAGGCTGGAATCAGATCTTACTTTAAAAAAGTGATCGGAGCAGACAGAGTCACTCGGCCAAAGCCAGATCCTGAGATGGGGCAAAAGCTTCTGCAGGAGTTTCAAGTGAGTCCTGAGAATGTTTTGATGGTGGGAGATACCCAAAATGATTTGTTGATGGCCCAAAGTCTAGGTGTGGCGAGTATTGCAGTGACATACGGAGTTCAATCGAAGGAACAGCTTTCGGTGTTCGAGCCTGAGTTTTTTGCGAATTCATTCTCGGATGTCGTTTTTAGGGTTCAAAAACAGTTCAATTTGTCTGACCTTCAAGTTGGGTAGAAAAAAGAAATCGAGTAGATCATGAGGCGATTTTCAGATTTTGGTTTTGCCCTTCTAGGAGGGGTTTTGCTTGCAATGATGATTCACTTAAATAGTGGGCTATCTAGACTTTCTTCCCCAGTTTTTTCTTCGTGGGTTGCTCATGGAGTAGGAAGTGTTGCTGCTCTCTTCTTAATGACGCTAAATGTAAAGAATCAAGGAAGAGCCGTATTTAAGGGTAATCGGCCAGCACCCTGGTATTTTCTGGGAGGGGTCCCAGGGGTGTTTACAGTCATTCTGGCTGGACTCACTGTGAATAGTCCTCTTCAACTTTCAGGAACAATTTCCCTTATGTTAGTGGGGCAGGTTATTTTTGGGTTCTTGCTCGACTCTACTGGGCTTTTAGGTGCGCAGAGGAGAAGGCTGTCTTGGGGTGATTTAGGTTCAGCAATCTGTATTCTCGTGGGCAGTGGCCTCATGATTTTTGGAAGGCATCCAGTATGATGACTCTATTGATTTCTCTCGCCTTAATGAACGGATGCATGGTTGGGTTGAGTCGGACTTTGAATGGAAGGCTCGGTCAATATTTAGGTCCATTTCGGGCCTCATTTTCGAATCACATTTTTGGTTTCTTGCTGCTTACTCTTTATATTTATCCGACATGGACAGAGATGAGTTTTGATTGGAGGGCGGAAGCCTCGTGGCCAATGTACATGGGAGGAGTATTTGGAGCACTATTTGTTGCTGTGAATAGCTATGTTTTTCCTCGCTTAGGTTCTACTCAGTCCGCATTACTTGTAATGAGTGGGCAGATGCTCACAGCACTCTTCATTGATTGTGTGAGTAGAAACCATTTTCCTAGCTATGGTCAGGGCATTGGAATGCTAGCTTTGTTCGTCGGTGTTGCATGGAATAAGTTCTTAGGTCAGAGCAAAATCAGGACCGAAAATACCAGTCCAGCCGGAAATAAATCACCTCTATTATATATCGTTAGTCGTAGGGAGGAAAGTGGAAGTCATGAGTAAATATCAGTTTCAAGAATTATTGGATGATCGATCGCATCATATTGAGTTCCACGGACATCTAACGAATCATGTAAAGCATGCTATGGTTGCTCTTCGCGGTCTTCACGCTAGCGATGAATGGATGAAAAAGTACTATCATCATTATGCGAGCAAAACCCCTTATGGCTTTCCTTTGGAGCCAGCTCGCTCATCTTCAATTAAGATTACAGATTCTAACTGGAAAAAATATTTGGGAAAGCGGGCGTTATTTTCGGCTTATTGTGAGTTTTTTGATGAGAAGGAACGACAACTAGGTACTGATGCATTGCTTGAGGAGTATGTTCCAATTCTGATGCAAGGTTGGGTGGGCTCGTTGACTCACGGGACGATTCATCTAGGATGGGCGTTGGATGCCGGTCATCGGTGGATGATGATTGAGGGTCTTGCCTACATGGCGTTTTCCTTTTTGCCCTTCGATCAAGAAAAGTTTAGTCATGAAAGTTCTCATCAAACTGCGAAGCAATGGTCTGCAAGTTCTCCCCTGGAGACGCTCATGGATTTGGGAGGGCTCTGGGAAGATCCTACTTTAGGGTTAAAAGAGTGGGTGGAGAGCCTCATGCAGGAACCTACTCCTTCACGTTATCCTGATCTACACCCGGAGTTGATTCGTTCGGGACTTCAGTTCAGGATTGCTCGCCTAATACAAACGGGGCATCCCTTGATTCATGAGTACAGACCTTGGATGGATTTTGAGGAGATGAATCTGATGTGGGAGAGGCTTTACGAAGGTGTTGCTCTTCTTTATTTAGCTTCCTCCGGAAATTTTGTGATTCTGCACTTGCTCTCTGCTCTTCATGCCATAGAGCAGATCGCGCAGAGGCTGCCATCTGATCATTTAAAGTTTATGATTCGGTCTTGTTGGGTAGGCATGCTGAGTATTCTCCTAGCTAGTGGGCAGTTGCCTTCTGCAGTAGAGCTCAGAGAAGCGTGGGAAAGATCGGGTTTAAGGTCAGATGGTGATCAAATTGAGGTCGCTCAGGCGATGTGGAGTTCAGTCATTGCGCAGGCCGTATTAGAGGAGGAAGAGCATAATCCGAAAATGGTTTATGTGCTCAAGCGTTGTTGGGAAAGGTTTTCGCATCGAGCTTTATTTCGTGAGGCAGCTCGGCACTTTACAAAAACTCCTGAATTACCGCCTTCATTCATGAGTTCACTAACTGAAGTCAGTGCATAGTTTTGAGATGAAAGAGGGTTTCGATATGCAGGATGTAGCTCAGGTGAATGTTTCGTGCGAATCTACAATGGTCAGTGATCAAGAGGGAATGATTCTTCTTCCTCAAACTGCTTTTTTGAGAGGACTTCATACCGAGATGCGTGATGCTTTGGTGAGTCGAGAGCGGTTTAGGAAATGTGCAAAGCAGGTGATTCGGCTTCTCATGGAGGCTAGTCTCAATGTGTTGCCGTATCAGGCAAAAGTAGTGACTACGCCAGTAGGTGAGAAGTATCAGGGATTGTCTAGATCTAGTCTGATTTGTGGAGTCTCCATTATAAGAGCAGGTGAGAGTATGGAGGAAGTCTTGCTCGATTATTGTCCTGATGTGCCGATCGGAAAAATATTAATCCAGAGAAATCGACAGACTCTGCTTCCAAAATTGTATTACAGCAGTTTTCCGAAAGACTTAAAAGATAGGTTTATTTTTTTAATGGAGCCGATGCTTGCTACAGGAGGGAGTGCTGTGACTGCAATTGAACTCCTGCTGTCTCTTGGGGTGAGAGAAGACCGGATTATCTTAGTGAATCTTTTAACAGTACGAGAGGGTATACATGCAATTATGAGTAGATTTCCTGACGTACGGATTGTTACCTCCTCAATTGAAAGAGAGCTGAGTGATCGAGGTTACATGATTCCAGGGATTGGAGATTTTGGAGATCGATATTTTGGAGCTGACCTCATCCATTTAGCCAATTGAAGCAGAATCCCTCTTGTTTTAACAAGAGGATAAATGCGAGCATCAGCTCCGCTGATGCGTCTTCCACCTGGCGTGAGCAGCTTTTGACGTTTTTATCTGCATCGATGTGGTAGGGCGGTTTTGATCTTCGATATATTTCTTAATGATCTCTAAGGGGGCTCCTCCGGCACTCACTGCGCAATAGCTTGGGCTCCAGAAATGATCGCCCCAGAGCATGGTCTTCATTTGTGACCAGAACTCTTTTCTTAACAAGCGAGCAGATACGCCCTTTAAAACGCGGCTGAGGTTTGCAACGGAAACCTTGGTAGGATGACTCAC
>Ga0255088_1000031_pt1 | contig 107813 bp, 105 predicted proteins | sample Colum_Miss_RepB__2_FD_188587 | JGI IMG/M metagenome (GOLD analysis project Ga0255088, IMG submission 188587) | Freshwater microbial communities from Columbia River, Oregon, United States - Colum_Miss_RepB_8d | ecosystem: Environmental > Aquatic > Freshwater > River | place: USA: Oregon...
GCGTCGACATGGCAACAACAACGGCTTGCCGCCAGCGAAGTTCGAAGAGCAGTACTTTATGAAGCTGTCAGGTGTCTAGAATATCGGGGGCTTGCCATTTATGGCTACTTGCGCGCTTCCTCTCTTGCTGCCCGTATGGCTTTCTCTATCTTAGCTGCACCTTCATGTTCAGGAACATTCTGGAACCCCGCAGCAATCTTTTGCGCAAGGACATCGTATTGTTTTTCCAGTTCCATGGAGCTCTGCGCACTGCCGGACGGGGTTGATGCAGTTGGCATTTGAAATCCTCCTTTCGATTTGAATCTCGCAGTGTTTTTTGCTGGGAGTTCGCGGGCAAGCCCGCTCCCACAAAGACCTCTCCCACAGGATCTGTTCGCGGGCAAGCCCGCTCCCACAAAGCCCGCTCCTGCAGCTCAGTTGACCAGCGCCATCAGGTACTGGCCATAGCCATTCTTCAGCAGCGGCCGCGCGCGCTCTCGCACTTCCTCGTCGCTCAGCCACTGGTTGCGCCAGGCGATCTCTTCCAGGCAGGCGATCTTCAGGCCCTGGCGGTGCTCGACGGTCTGCACGAACATGCTGGCTTCCAGCAGGCTTTCGTGGGTGCCGGTGTCCAGCCACGCGAAGCCTCGGCCCAGCAACTCCACGTTCAGGTCGCCCCGCTCCATGTAGGCCTGGTTGACGCTGGTGATCTCGAGCTCGCCGCGGGCGGAGGGCTTCACCTGTTTGGCAATCTGAATGACGTCGTTGTCATAAAAGTACAAGCCCGTCACGGCATAGTTGGATCGTGGTTTGGCGGGCTTCTCTTCAATGGAGATCGCCCGGCGCTGCTCGTCGAACTCCACGACGCCGAAGCGCTCGGGGTCTTTCACCTGATAGCCGAACACGGTGGCGCCACTGGGGCGTGCCACGGCCTCGCGCAGTTTTCCGGTGAAGCCCTGACCGTAGAAGATGTTGTCGCCCAGCACCAGACACACGCGGTCATCGCCGATGAAGTCTTCGCCAATCAGGAAGGCCTGGGCCAGGCCGTCGGGGCTGGGCTGGATGGCGTACTCGAAGCGCACGCCATACTGATCGCCGTCGCCCAGCAGGCGCTGGTAGCCGCCAATGTCTTCGGGGGTGCTGATAATGAGGATGTCGCGAATGCCGGCCAGCATGAGCACAGAGACAGGGTAGAACACCATGGGCTTGTCGTAGATCGGGAGCAGCTGCTTCGAAACGCCTTTGGTGATGGGGTACAGGCGGGTGCCGCTGCCGCCGGCGAGAACGATGCCTTTCACTGACATTCTGTGGACCTTCTTGTTGTTGTTGATTTTTGGTAAACGAATTCGGGATCGAGGTCGATGCCGGCGGGCCACTCCAGAGTATCGAAAGAAATCCGCACCTGATTGAAGAACTCCTGGCTCTGTAATCTGCGGAACACCCCGAAGTCCAGGTATGGCTTCATGTCCAGCACGCGTTCTTCCCCATTGTCGAATTCAAGCGCAAGGACAAAATTGTCCTGCGGGGCAACTCGGGTGACAGTTGGATTCATGGTTAGTCCTCTCTGAACCCGGCGTAATATACATGAAAGTGCGGTGGCGGATGCTCGGTGGGAGCGAAGTACATCCTGATGATGACGCCGTAGAACATACTGATGGTTGGCATGAACACTCCTTGTTATGCCTTGCTTCAAGTCAATTCGAGTATAGCTGGCGCGAGATTGTCAGCAGGGCCTTCTTTAAAACTGTCGTATTTCTACGCTGTTATCCGGCTACGTCGGCCTCGTTACTCGTGCCTGTCTGGCGGACTCCGGTCACCCTGACATGTGCATGGATGTGAACACCAACAAGATCGCGGCACTGCGCGGTGCTGTCATGGTGTCTGAGACGAGCAGTGTGCAGTGGTGCACCCCCGCAGGCTGATTCCTGCGTTTGTGCTAAAACTTGATGCAGGCAAATCATTTCAGGCATGGCGCTGACTTTACTATTCACTGTAAAGTAAAGCGGAACTTGTTTTCAGGAAAACACCATGGCCACTCTGAGCAGCAAACGTCAGATCACCTTGCCCAAGGAACTCTGCGACCAAGCGGACATTCACCCGGGCGAACAATTCCAGCTATTCACACACAACGGACACATTACTTTGATAAGACAGAAACAGGATGCAAGTGCGGGCGTTCTGCAGCACCTCAAAGCCCGTGCCGAGATATCCGAAAGCGATTCGCGCGACCACGCGCTGTTGCATCGCACCGATTGAGCAACGCCATGATCGCCATAGACACCAATGTTCTGCTGAGGCGTTTGCTTGCTGATGATGCAGCGCAGTGCCTCAAAGTCGAGCGGGCATTGAAGCCACACGCAGAGATCCTCATTACCGATGCAGTGCTGGCAGAAACCCTCTGGACCTTGAGTGGCAAACGTTATGCCGCCAGTCGTGACGATATTGCCAATACCGTCATGAGTTTGTTGGAGGACCCAGTCATGCGCTTCGAGAGCAACGCTGCTGTCTGGCGCGCGCTGAATGACTTCCTGGAATTCGAAAAGACGGATTTTCAGGACGCATTGATTGCCCGCAAGTCAGAGTTTCTTGGGTTTGAGCGGGTACTCAGTTTCGACAAAGCAGCGCAGTTATTGCCGAATGTGATTCCGCCGGCCTGATCCACGCACGTTCTATAAAACTGAAGAAAAACTGAGCTACCATGCGCCGCAACGAATTTGCGCCAATCACAGGAAGCCAATACAACATGAAAATCACGATTTTTGGTACCGGCTATGTCGGTCTGGTCAGCGGCGCCTGCCTGGCGGATTCCGGCCATCACGTCATGTCCATGGACGTGAATGCAGAGAAGATAACCGCGCTCCAGAAAGGCATCATCCCCATTTACGAACCCGGCCTGGAAACCATGGTGATCGAGAACACCAGGGCGGGTACCCTCCTCTTCACGTCTGACTCCACCGAAGCCGTCAATTTCGCCGACATTATCTTCATCGCCGTGGGCACGCCCCCTGACGAAGACGGATCTGCCGACCTGAAGTACGTATTGGCCGTGGCCACCGAAGTGGGCCGGCTGATGACCCGCGACAAGATTATCGTGACCAAGTCGACCGTGCCGGTGGGCACGTCGGACAAGGTTCGTGCGGCGGCTCAGGCCGAGCTGGATGCGCGAGGCTCGACACTGCAGGTGCTGATTGCCTCCAATCCCGAGTTTCTGAAGGAAGGCGCGGCGGTGGGCGATTTCATGAAACCCGACCGCATCGTGGTCGGAACCGATTCCGACGACGTGAAGGCGGTGATGCTGGATTTGTATTCGCCCTTCAACCGCAATTCCGACCGCATGATCTTCATGGACATCCGCTCGGCCGAACTGACCAAGTACGCGGCCAACGCGATGCTGGCGACGAAGATCAGCTTCATGAACGAGATTGCCAACCTGGCCGAGATTCTGGGCGCCGACATCGAGCATGTGCGCCACGGCATCGGCTCCGACCCGCGCATTGGCTATCAGTTCATTTATCCCGGCATCGGCTATGGCGGGTCCTGCTTCCCCAAAGACGTGCGGGCCCTGAGCCAGACGGCGGCGCAGCTGGGCCGCGAGATGCACATTCTGAATGCCGTCGAGACTGTGAACACCGCCCAGAAGTCGCGCCTGGTGGAGGTGGTGCAGAGGCACTACTCTGTGGAGGCTGGCACTGCTGTGGGAGCGGGCTCGCCCGCGAACAGTTCGCTTGCAGGCAAGCTCCCACAACCTGCGAACAGTTCGCTTGCAGGCAAGCTCCTGCAGGGCAAAACCTTCGCCCTCTGGGGCATGTCCTTCAAACCCAAGACCGACGACATGCGCGAGGCCCCCAGCCGCGTCATCATGGAAGCCCTGTGGGCCGCCGGCGCGCGCGTACAGGCCTATGACCCGGAGGCCATGCAGGAAGTGGAGCGCCTCTACGGCCATCGCGACGACCTGCGACTGGTCGGCACGCGGGATGCGGCGCTGATGGGCGCCGACGCCCTGATCATCTGCACTGAGTGGCAGCACTTCCGGGCTGCCGATTTCGAACAGCTGGCACTGGTGCTGCGCGACAAGGTGATCTTCGACGGGCGCAACATGTACGACCCGGCCAAGGTGGCGGCGCGCGGGCTGACTTATTATGCGATTGGGCGCGGGGCGTCGGTGCAAAAGTGAGGTGAAGCCTGTGGGAGCTTGCTTGCAAGCGAACTGTTCGCGGGCTGTGGGAGCTTGCTTGCAAGCGAATAGTTCGCGGGCAAGCCCGCTCCCACATCAGATCCTCCCACATCAGATCCCCCTGCATCGCTCCCGATTCACAGTCACAACCACACCGCATCCCAGAGCGGATAATTGGCAAGCTTGTCCACCAAGCCCGCACGCACTGGATTCGCCACGACATATCGCGCCACTGCCGCCAGATCCTCTTCCTTGCGCAAGGCGTGCTCGTGAAATCCCGACATCCACACCGCTTGCTGACGACCCGATTGCCTGCGAAGTGTGCGGGACACATCCGCCTTGAACGATTGCACTGTCTGCGACAAAGGAAGCCTGTCGGCCAGTTGCATCAACCAGTGCACGTGGTCCGGCATCACGACGTAACACAGCGTGTCTGCATTGACTTGAGCTCGACGCAAGGCAGCGGCTGCACAGCGACCGCTGGCAAAGTCGGAAAAGACGGGCGCGCCCTGGCAGCAGACGATTGTGACAAGGTAAATGCGCCCCTTTTCGCTGAATCGCCCGAGCCGCAGTCGGTGAGAGTGCGCGATGCGTTGCATGGTCTTTCCTCCTGCTGGTACCGGACTCGGGTGGGAGCGGGCTTGTGTGGGAGCGGGCTTGTGTGGGAGCGGGCTTGCCCGCGAACCTGATATGAAAGACCTGTTCGCGGGCAAGCCCGCTCCCACAATAAGCGCCCAACAGTGAGTGGTTTGCCACCATGATTGGGGCATCTCAACTCACCCCTAAAAAACTGCTGGCTTGATGAAGTCATCAGGCAAGCGTGGCACTTCAAACCCGATGTCCGAACATTCAGGTATTGCCAACAGATCGACGATGTTGCGATCGTCTAAAGGTTCGCCAGCCAAGCTGGCGTTCTGGTCGGTTTCAAGGTTGCTTTTGACTGAAATCGTCATGGCTGAATTGCTCCTCCCCAAGTCCTGACAAGTCGGGTAATTCGCCGAGATAACGACAACCCTTGCTTCGAATATAGACGAGATTGCGCGAGCGGGCTTGGGTGGCAGCGGGCTTGTGTGTGGAGGGCTTGTGTGGGAGCGGGCTTGTGTGGGAGCGGGCTTGCCCGCGAACCCCTTCGCTTGCAAGCAAGCTCCTACAAACTGGAACCCCTTCGCTTGCAAGCAAGCTCCTACAAAGCCTCTTGGCCCCGCAGGAATGCCCCCGCGAATTTACATTGCCACAGCTTTCCTTTACCGTGCAGCGAGCTTTCCGCCCAGCCCCCGAGGACATTTACATGGCTGTTTCCCCCAGCGCGGGCGCCCGGTTTCGCCGGGCCCTGCAAGCCAACTCTCCATTGCAGATCGTCGGCGCCATCAATGCCTACAGCGCCATGTTGGCGCAGCGTGCCGGCCACCAGGCGCTGTATCTTTCGGGCGCCGGCGTCGCCAACGCGTCTTACGGCATTCCCGACCTGGGCATTACCAGCCTCAATGATGTGCTGATCGACGTCGATCGCATCACCAGTGCCTGCGACCTTCCCCTGCTGGTCGATATCGACACCGGCTGGGGCGGCGCGTTCAACATCGCGCGCACCATCAAAGCCATGCAGAAAGCCGGCGCCGCCGCGGTGCACCTGGAAGATCAGGTGGCCCAGAAGCGCTGCGGACACAGGCCCAACAAGGCCATCGTGACGCTGGACGAGATGGTGGATCGCGTGAAAGCCGCCGTGGATGCGCGGGTGGACGGTGACTTCGTGATCATGGCCCGCACTGACGCCATTGCCGTGGAGGGCATCGACGCCGCCATCGCGCGCGCGCTGGCCTGCATTGAGGCCGGTGCCGACGCCATTTTCCCCGAAGCCATCACCAATCTTGACGATTACCGCCGCTTCAGCGCTGCAGTGAAGGTGCCGATTCTGGCCAATATCACCGAGTTTGGCGCCACGCCCCTGTTCAACGCCCGCGAACTGGCCGAGGCTGGCGCGGCGATGGTGCTATACCCACTCAGTGCCTTCCGCGCGATGAGCCGGGCCGCCGAGCAGGTGTACGGCAGCATTCTGCGCAACGGCGATCAGAAAGCCGTGGTGGACAGCATGCAAACGCGGGCGCAGCTCTACGAGGTGCTGGGCTATCACGCCTATGAAGAGAAGCTGGATGCGTTGTTTGCGGGAGGGACTGGCTTTGCTGTGGGAGCGGGCCCTGCCCGCGAACCTGGACATTAGTAATCTGTTCGCGGGCAAGGCCCGCTCCCACACAAACCGGATCCCACATAAGCCCGCTCCTACAGGAGATACCCATGACGACCACAAAACCCCTCACCGGCGCAGGGCTGCGCGGACAAGTGGCCGGCGAAACGGCGCTGTGCACTGTTGGCAAGACCGGCACCGGACTCACCTATCGCGGCTTTGACATCAGCGTTCTGGCCGAAAAAGCCCGCTTCGAGGAAGTCGCCTTCCTGCTGCTGCGCGGGCATCTGCCCACACACGCCGAGCTTGACCACTACACCAACAAAATCAAGTCGTTGCGCTCCCTTCCTCAAGCTCTTAAAGACGTCCTGGAGCGCATTCCCGCCAACGCTCATCCGATGGATGTCATGCGTACTGGTTGTTCGATGTTGGGCAATCTGGAGACGGAACAGAGCTTCGCGCAGCAAGACGATGTCATCGACCGCCTCGTGGCTGTGCTGCCCTCCATCATCTGCTACTGGTACCGCTATTCCCACGATGGCGTGCGCATAGAGACGGCGCTGGACGACGACTCTGTCGGCGCCCACTTCCTGCACATGCTCAGTGACACGACGCCCGAAGCCCTGTTCACCCAGGTGATGAATGTGTCGCTGATTCTGTACGCGGAGCACGAGTTCAATGCGTCCACGTTTACAGCGCGGGTGTGTGCATCGACCTTGTCGGACATGCACTCCTGCGTGACGGCGGCAATAGGCTCCCTGCGCGGACCGCTGCATGGCGGTGCCAACGAGGCGGCCATGGACATGATCCAGCGCTGGAGCAGCCCTGACGAAGCCGAGCGCGAATTGCTGGGCATGCTGGCCCGCAAGGAGAAGGTGATGGGTTTCGGGCATGCCATTTATTCAGAGTCTGACCCGCGCAACGTCATCATCAAGCAGTGGGCCGCGAAGCTGGCGGCGCATGTGGGCGACACCCTGCTCTACCCTGTGTCTGTACGCTGCGAAGAGGTGATGTGGCGCGAGAAGAAACTGTTCTGCAATGCGGACTTCTTCCACGCCTCTGCGTATCACTTCATGGGCATTCCCACCAAATTGTTCACGCCCATATTCGTGATGTCGCGCGTGACGGGCTGGGCCGCGCATGTGAAGGAGCAGCGCAGCAACAACCGCATCATCCGCCCCAGCGCCGACTACACCGGGCCGGCAACGGCGGAGTGGGTGGATATTGTCGACAGAATGTAGGAGCGGGCTTGCCCGCGAACCCGAGCCTGCCTGTGGAAGCGGGCTTGCCCGCGAACTCGCCCGCCGAAATCAGCGAGCAAAGGCAATACGCGGGAATCGATGGGGGTGCTCAATCATTTCTGCAGTAAGATCAACGTCCAGTTGCGGCCAGTAAAAATGGCCAGGTGACACCTCTTGGAAGTCTTTCAAAACCCCACTGGTTTCTGATCTGAACCATGGAAACTGATCAAACGAAACAATCAGATCCCGCCCTTGCCACCGGATAGAAAAACCTGAGTCAGAAACACTCGTCAGCTCCAAGGTCGAAGTGACGGTTCCAAGCTGCAATGAATTCATGCTGGTGCTCCTCAATGACCGTTTTGATCTGTTTGAGTTGACGTTCCGAATGCCCTCGATTCTTTACCAGTTCAGGGGAAGGTTCAAGCCAGAACTTGGATTCTCCCGTCAAGGAAATGACATGAATGTGTTTTCTGTCCTCCTCCCTGGAGTAAAAAAAGAATCTGTAGCCTTTGAGCAGATAAACAGTCGGACTCATGACAAAGGCTCAGCTGAAAAAAGTCGCGGGCAGCAACGCTGCCCCCTGTGGGCTGCTGATCGCGAAGGAAGCAGTTCCGGATACAGCCCGACCCGCCCGTCATCCGTGTCGGGCTATGCAAACACCTTCCTTGTGTTCACTCCAAGCGTAGGACACGAAATCCGCGCCCGCCAATCAGCCCGGCAAATATTTTCGGCTCGTCTTTTCCGCTACCATAGCGCCACTTTTTCATCCCGAGGAAAGCCCGATGTCAGCCAATGTGGAATTCAACGCCAGACCCGCCCCGGACAAGGAGCTCGTGGATATCGCGCGCTATGTCACCGACTATCAGATCTCGTCAGCTGAAGCCTATGACACCGCCCGAAACTGCCTGATGGATACCCTGGGCTGTGGCCTGCTGGCGCTGCGTTTCCCGGAGTGCACGAAGCTGCTGGGGCCACTGGTGGAAGGCACCGTGGTTCCCCATGGCGCGCGCGTGCCCGGCACCCAGTTCCGGCTCGACCCGGTGAAGGCGGCGTGGGACATCGGCTGCGTCATCCGCTGGCTGGACTACAACGACACCTGGCTGGCGGCCGAGTGGGGCCATCCGTCTGACAACCTGGGGGGCATCCTGGCCGTGGCGGACTACCTGTCCCAGCGCGCCGTGGCGGCCGGCAAGGCCCCGCTGCTGATGCGCGACGTGCTGACGGCGATGATCAAGGCCCACGAGATCCAGGGCGTCATTGCGCTCGAAAACAGCTTCAACCGCGTGGGCCTGTGCCATGTGCTGCTGGTGCGCATCGCCTCCACCGCCGTGGTCACTCAGATGCTGGGTGGCTCGCAGGCGCAGATCATCGACGCGCTGTCCCAGGCCTGGCTGGATGGCTCCAGCCTGCGCACCTACCGGCATTCGCCCAATGCCGGCCCGCGCAAGTCGTGGGCGGCGGGCGATGCGACCTCACGCGCCGTGCGCTTGGCCGACCTGACCATGCGCGGCGAGATCGGTTACCCCAGCGTGCTGACGACGCCGAAATGGGGTTTCTACGACGTCTCTTTCAAAGGCAATAAATTGGCGTTTACAAGAGATTACGGCTCTTATGTGATGGAACAGATTCTCTTCAAGATTTCCTTCCCCGCCGAGTTCCATTCCCAGACCGCTGCCGAAGCTGCCGTGCGTCTGCACCCGCTGGTGAAGGACAGGCTGGACCAGATCGAACGCATCGTCATCCACACCCACGAGTCGGCCATCCGCATCATCAGCAAGAGCGGCCCGCTCAACAACCCGGCTGACCGTGACCACTGCCTGCAGTACATGACGGCCGTTCCCCTGGCCTTCGGCAATCTGGTGGCCGAAGACTATGAGGACGACTTCCACAAGGCGCACCCGATCATCGACCAGCTGCGCGAGAAAATGGAAGTGATCGAGGAGCCGCGCTACACCCGCGAATATCTGGAGGCCGACAAGCGCTCAATCGCCAATGCCCTGCAGATTTTCTTCAGGGACGGCACGTCTACGGAGAAAGTCGAAGTGGAATACCCGGTGGGCCACCGCCGCCGCCGCGCCGAGGGCATCCCGCTGCTGGAAGAGAAGTTCCGCAGCAACCTGGCCACCCGCTTCCCGGCCGCACGCGTGGAGAAGATCTTCGCGCTGTGCAAGGACCAGCAGGCACTGGAAGCCATGCCCGTGAACGAGTTCATGGACCTGCTGGTGATCTGAGGGACCGGGCTCTGCTGTGGGAGCGGGCTTGCCCGCGAACTCGCTCGAAAGAATCTGTTCGCGGGCAAGGCCCGCTCCCACAGCAGCGCATCACGCCCCTTGAAAAAATTATTGGCGTCCGCAAATAGGTGACGTGGCCGGGGCTCTCACGAGGTCGGCCACAGAACCCGATCTTCAGATGGGTTCACCAAATCCAACCAATATTGCTTTCGAGGATATTTGCCATGCGTACATTTGATTTTGCACCGCTGTACCGTTCCACCATCGGCTTTGACCACCTGACATCCCTGCTGGATGCTGTTGCCCAGCGCGAGCAGAGCCAGCCGAGCTACCCCCCTTACAACATTGAGCTGCTCAGCAAGGATCAGTACCGCATCACCATGGCCGTCGCTGGTTTTGTGGAGTCGGAAGTGCAGATCCAGTCCGAGCGGCAGACCTTGACCGTCAAAGGCAAGAAGCTGGAAGACGGCAAAGAGCGCAATTATCTGCATCAGGGTATTGCGGGCCGCAACTTCGAGCGCGTCTTCCAGCTGGCGGACCACGTCAAGGTCACAGGCGCGACCCTGGAGAACGGCCTGCTGAACATTGACCTGGTGCGGGAAATCCCCGAGATCATGAAACCGCGGCAGATCGCCATCAATGGCAAGGCATCGCAACTGCTGGAGACCACGACGGCATAAGCACTGCCGTTTGGGGCCAGCCCTTGATAGTGGGAGCGGGCCCTGCCCGCGAACAGTCTGAAGCAGGATTGTTCGCGGGCAAGCCCGCTCCCACAGTCCCAAAGTCCCAAAGTCCCCAGTCCCCAGTCCCTGCCCCCCGGAAATTCACTTTCCGTCAAAATTTTATTCATTTCGCGGAAGACAGCCCCACCGCACCCCGTTAGAGTGCGTGACACCAGCACTGCCGGCAAGGCAGCGACTGGCACAATAAAAAACCGTTCACGTCCGCCCAGCGCCGGACGATGCGCTATAACGAGGGTCTGCCATGACACGTCACGCTTGTCGCACATTCGCCGCCATTCCGTTGTTCCTCTGCATGCTTCTTGTGTTCAGTCTGCCCGTGGACGCCCAACCCAGCTATCGCAAGGGGCAGTACGTCGAGCCCGCCTATGAAGGCTGGTGGGAGAACGACGACGGCACGTTCAGCCTGGTCTTTGGATATCACAACGAAAACTGGGAAGAAAAACTGGATATCACCATTGGCGAAGGCAATTTCTTCTCTCCTGGCGAAGCCGATCGGGGACAACCCACCCACTTCCTGCCGCGTCGCAACCGCTTCACCTTCGAAGTGGTGGTGCCCGCCGACTGGGGTGACAAGGAACTGGCCTGGACGGTGTCCATCAACGGCGTCAGCAAGACTGCCTTTGCGACACTGGCCCGCGACTACGTGATCGACAGCGTGGTGATTGCCTCTGAAACCGGCTCCCTGGGTGCCGGCACCAGCAGTCCGGAGTCCCGCGCCAATATTGCGCCGGTGCTCTCCGTCATGGGTGACCGCACGGGCGATCAGGTTGTGCGGCGAGTCCGCGTGGGAGAGCCACTGCTGATTGAAGCCCTGGTCAACGATGACGGCCTCCCCAAGCCGCGTGCCGCCTCCATCAGTCGCCCTGAGCAACAAGGCATGGCCCGCTGGATGCAGCCTCCACGCCGCACCACGGTGGGCAAGACCAACGGCCTGTTCTTGTCCTGGAACATCTACCGTGGCGAGGGTGCTGCCACCTTCGACCCGCCCCAGATCAAGCCCTGGGAAGATACCCGCACCTCGGCCAACTCGCCCTGGGGCGCCCTGTGGACGCCACCGCCGGTGCCGGCTGACGGCATCTACCGCACCAATGTCACCTTCGATGCACCCGGCACCTACGTGCTGTGGGGACGGGCTGACGACGGCGGCCTGTATCATGACCAGTACATCACTGTGAACGTGACCGAATAAGCATCGCGGAACGCCATCCAGCGAACGCTTGGGCCTGTCTGCAGTGCACTTTCCTGCACTGCAGACAGGCTTTTTTTATGGTTGCAACTCTTCCGGAGTCGTGGCTTTATAAAGCCATAACAAGAAGGACACGGTCGAGGATTTTCCCATGGGAGTCACACTCAACATCATTGGCGGGCTGGCGGTTTCGCAACTCGCCTTCATGGCGTTTTTCTTTGCGCTTTACCACCGTCGGCAACTTATTGGCCGCCTACTCGCGCTTTACGCCTTCTGCCTGATTTGCCACGTGCTGACCTATCTGCCCGTGACCCATGTGAATGGACTGGCCCAGCAAATCTTCTATCGCACCGCCACACTGGCACCAGCGGTGCTCTGGCTGGTATCGCGCTACCTGTTCGTGGACAACGCGACGGTGCCGCGCTGGATCTGGGCCCTGATCGTGAGTTACCTGGGATTGCGCACGTATGGCTCGCTGACCATCGGCAATGCACCAGGTTTCACCACCACGTACGCACTGACCTACGTCATTCCGCAGTTTGTGATGCTTGGCTTCTCTGCCCATGCCATCCTGATGGCCTTTCAGGGCCTGAGCAGCGATCTGGTGGAACCGCGCCGCCGCATTCGTGTGCCCTTCATTCCCGCGATGGGCTTTCTGGTCGCCGCAATCCTGCTGAATGGCTTCATACGCGCGGTGCAGACCTATTGGAATGTGACCCTTCTGACTTTCCCCAATGAATTTCTGTTCGGCTACATGTTCCTGATCACCCTGTGGTTCAACGTGAAAGTGACGCGCCTGGAGAACGAGGCATTGCAGGTGATCGTGCTGCCACGGGAACAGGAGCCGGTACGTCTGAGCACAGTGCCAACCGCTTCACGCAAGGCCGACAATACGGCACTGGTGGAGCGCATTTTCACGGTGCTGCGCACAGAGAAGCTCTATGCCCGGCCGGGCCTTACGATTGGCGAGCTTGCGCAGCGCCTGTCGATGCAGGAATACCGGCTGCGCCGGGTGATCAACAAGGAACTGGGGTATCGTAACTTCAATCAGTTCCTGAATGAGTTCCGCATTGCAGAGGCGTGCCGGCGCCTGGAGTTGCCGCCGGAACAACGTGAACCAATTGCGAATATTGCTTTCGACGTGGGCTACTCGGCCCTGTCGTCGTTCAACAAGGCCTTCAAGGACATTCACCACGTAACGCCGACGCAATACCGCGACGGGGCGCAGTCGGGTCACATGTAAAGCGCGAACAGTTCGCTTGCAGGCAAGCCCCCACAGCGGGCCTCAGTCCAGCACGTGCACGAACAGGCCGCTTTTGAGTTTGGGCTCGAACCAGGTGGACTTGGGCGGCATGACCTCGCCCGCATCGGCAATTGCCATGAGGCTCTCGATGGAGGTGGGATACAGTGCAATCGCCACCTTGAACTCTCCTGAGTCCACCCGCTTTTCCAATTCTTCCAGCCCCCGGATGCCTCCTACGAACTCAATGCGCTTGTCGCGTCGAGGATCCTCGATACCCAGCAATGGCGACAACAGATTGTTCTGCAGGATGCTCACGTCCAGTCGCTTCACGGGGTCATTCTCGTTCCACAAGCCCTCCAACGCTTCCAGTACGTACCACTGACCGCCGATATACAAGGTGAACTCGTGTTCACGTCGGGGTTTCACTGCCCCGGCGCTGCTGAAACGCGCCTTGAAATACAGCTGGATACGGCAGAGAAACTCGTATTCGTCCATGCCGTTCAAGTCCTTTATCACGCGGTTGTAGTCCAGAATCTGCATCTGCGTATGGGGAAAAATGACGGAAGAAAAGAAGTTGTAGGACTCCTCGCCCGTATGGGCTGGATTGGCCTGCCGGCGCAGGTCTTTCACCCGCTGGGCGGCGGCAGAACGGTGATGACCATCCGCGACGTACAGACAGTCCACCAGGTCGAATGCGGCCTGAATGAGGCTCACCGTCTCGTCCTCTTTCACTACCCACAACACATGCCGGTTGCCGTCTTCCGACACGAAATCGTACTCGGGCTCCTGTGCAGTGACTTGCGCGATCAGGGCGTCGATCTCGGGTCTGGCGCGGTAGGTCAGAAACACAGGACCCACCTGGGCGCTGAGGGTGTTGATGTGATTGACGCGATCATCCTCTTTGTCAGGCCGCGTGAATTCGTGCTTCTTGATCAGATTGTCTTCATAGGCCGCCACCGACGCCGCCGCCACCAGGCCGGTCTGCTCGTGCTTGCCCATCACCTGCTTGTATACATAGAACGTGGGATGGTCGTCGCGCCGCAGAATGCCGCGCTCGATGAAGCGCTGCAGGTTCGCGGCACCACGCTGATAGACCCGCATGTCATGAACATCCATGGCAGGATCGACGTCTATTTCGGGCTTGTTGATGTGCAGAAAGCTGTACTCGTTGCCAGCGGCCATGGCGAAGGCTTCGTCCCTGTTCAACACATCATAGGGCGGTGCAGCCACCCGCGCGGCAAACTCTGAAAGGGGGCGCAGTGCGTTGAAAGGCCTGATCAACTTCATGTTGTATCCCTTTGAAATTATTGTTTTTGTACGGCGCTATTTCTTGTCGAAGGTGTACACGGCATCCCAGTCGGCAGGCAGCGTCGTCTGCCGCAGCTGAGCGATGCGCTCAGCGTAGACGCCGTACAGACTGGCCTCTCCAGCCGCGGATTCCAACCCGCTGAACAAGCCATCGAGAAGGCGCTGTGCGTCATCCCACTGCTGCGCGCGGTAGTGCGCCAGCATCGTGGCGAATGCCTGTACCGCGCTGAGCGTTGCAGCATCCACCTCGCCTTCCCGGCCCACCACTTCGAAGATGCGCACAGGCTCCTTCTTGCCGGCCACCCGCACAAGGTCGAGCTCCCGGTACACGAAGCCGGGCGCATCGGCGCGGGTGGCATCACTGACGATATTCGGCACGTGATACTTGCGCGTCAGTCCTTCCAGGCGTGCCGACAGATTCACCGAATCGCCGATTACCGTGTAGTTCAGCCGGTTCTGCGAACCAAGATTGCCCGCCACCACCAGGCCCGTATGAACGCCAATCCCTGCACCGATCTCCAGCATGCCTGTCGCCCGATTGGTGGCATTGAGCGTTGCAATCGTCGACTGAATGGACAGTACGGTGGCTATGGCGTTCTGCGCATCGTTGGGTCGGTTCAGAGGCGCTCCGAACAGCGCCATGACGGAGTCGCCTGTGTATTTGTCAACAACGCCTCGATTGGCCTCGATGACCTCGGTAATCTCGCTGAGGTACCGGTTGAGCAGTGTCAGAACGGCTTCCGGCGCCATGTTCTCGCACAGCGAGGTGAAGCCCTTGATGTCCGAGAAAAGGACGGTGACGATCCTCTCTTCGCCGCCCAGCGCAATGGTCTTGCTCAGCAGCTCTTCAGCAATCTCGTGGGAAACCACCTTGCCCAGCAAATCCCGCACCTTCTCCTTCTCAGCCAGCCCCTTTGCCATGTTGTTTACCGATCCCGCCAGCTGGCCGATCTCGTCCTCCCCCGAGACCTGAACGGCCTGCCCGTAGTCGCCCGCTTCGATGCGGCGCACGCGGAGCGCCAGGTCAAGAATTGGTCGAGTCACCGAACGGGCCAGAAGGACCACGGCAATCAGGCTGACGGCAATGACGGCGATGTAGAACTGCAGCAGCACGTTCTGAAATGCCTGCACATTCTCGATGTTCTCGTTGTAGGACTTCTGGATGACCGCCACGATCTGCAAACTGTCGCCGGGCTGGCCGTAGAGTGGACGCATCAGTGTGCCGTACTCGCCATCGGTCAGGGCGATGCGCTGGGTATCCGTGTAGGTCATGCCGGAGAGCTGCAGCTGGTTGGTCAGACGTTGCTGATCGTCGCTGTTCAAGGTCGAGGAAATCACGCTGACCTGCGCGGCGTTTCCCGGTGCGCCGTCATGCACATATTCCACGATGGAAACATCTGACACGATGCTCTGCTTCACAGTGGCCGCGAACTGGTTGTCCAGCGGAAAGCCCCCGAATATCCATGCCACCGGCGTTGGCAGAAACAGTGGAATCACGGTGATCTGATAGGGCACGCCCAGTACATTGATGATGGCGTCGCCGATGCCGTCATCACTGGCGGCCGCCGAGTCCATCAGCACACGCCATTCGCCCTCCAGTTCCTCGAACCCCTGCATGCGGGTATCGATGATCACCTCTCCTTCCATGGACGCGATCAGCATCATGTCGGCGGCGCCAAGCGAGCGCATGAGAATATTGTCGGCCGCGTCGATGATGGTGAACGGATCCCCCGTGCCAAAGGCGTTGCGGAAACCCCAGTCCCTGGTCATGGTGCTGGTGATGGTCAGCAGCGTGTTCTTGTGCTCTTCCCGGGTGAAGTCGAACACATCGGCGCCGAGCTCAAGATAACTGTCGATGGTGTCGGCGGTGTAGGCGTTGTTCTCGCGATTGACGAAACCATAGATGCCAAGCAGCACTGGCAACATGAGTGCCAGCAGGAAGACCAGCAGACGGGTCCTGAAGCTGCGGAAGGCGAAAAAGCCGCTCACGGCGTGGCAACCTTCATCGGTAGCGATCGCGGGAAACGTTCGGCGCGCGGCGCAGGCGTGTATCCCGCTCCAGCGTCAGCGCCATGCGCAGACTGGCAGGCGCAGCATCATCGAACACCAATGCCTGTACCAGCTCGGGAGAATCGACGGGGGCGCGGGAGTGCCAGATGCGCACGCTGTAGGCCCCGGCCGGGATGCCGCTGATGACAGCCTGCCCCTGCGCGTCGGTCTTTACAGCAAGATTGGTCTGGGCAACGTAGATGTAACCCAGCATCCAGTCGTGGATATTGCAGCCGATCTCCACAACGCCGGCCACGTCGAACATCTGCTGATAATCAATGTTCTGGCCATTGCCGTAGAGCGGCAACTCAAACACTTTGGCAGGTGAGAACGAGTACACGTGGTGCAGGATGTCGTCACTGTTGGGAAATCGCACGCTGCTGCCGCGGGTTACGACGGTGACATTGGCCACGAATTCCTTGTCGATCTGGTCGACACTGAACTCCCCCAAAGTGGTGTGGGCCGCGTGCATGTCATCGGGCACGAGGACTTCTGCAACCGCGTCCTCCAGCGGAGTGCCGGTCTCCGCATCCTGAAGGGCGATACGCAGATCGGCGGCCTGGGCGCTGACCGAGAAGCCGAAAATGGCAAGACTGATGAGACAGCTCAGCACACAGCTGTTGTGTGGGGCAACCTGTGGATCGGAAGTGGACATACGGCTGGTCCTCGCTGAGTCCGCTCTGGCGCGGTGGATTCGGCCGGATTATAGCCGAAGAAATGCGCGAGCGATCATGCCGGAAGAATAGCCCTTGGCAAGAAGTGCACGATAGAGTTTCTGGCGTGCCTTGACGTCGGATTTCGGCGGTACCGTGCCGTGGGTCTTCTTGTCCATCAGCGCCAGAAGGCTCTCGTGCCAGTCGTCGGACTGCAAATCCAGCGCGGACTCGAGCGTGGCGCCGTCAATCCCCTTCTGGCGCAGCTCCTGCCGGATCAGCAGGGGGCCAACGCCGCGAGTCCGGCGGTAACGGATATACGCCTCGGTGAAGCGCTCATCATCAAGAAGCCCGTCGAGAGCCAGCTGATCGAGCACCTGTGCGAAGGCCTCAACGTTTTCCGGGAATTTTCGCTGCAGCTTGTCCAGCAGCTCTGCACGGGAATGCTCGCGCCGCGCCAGCAAATCCATGGCGGCGCGGCGCAGCGTCAGGCCGATGGCCTTATTCGAACTCACCGACCTCGTCCATTCCGTCGTCGGAAGCTGCTACAGCCAGTGCTGCACCACCCAGCATCTGATCGCGGATCTTGCCTTCAATTTCCTTCGCAAGATGCGGATTTTCCTCAAGATAGGTGGCAGCATTCTTCTTGCCCTGACCAATCTTTTCACCGTTGTAGGCGTACCATGCGCCGGCCTTGTCGATCAGGTTCAGCTTCACACCCAGATCGATGACTTCGCCCATGCGATAGATGCCCGTGCCATACATGATCTGGAATTCGGTCTGGCGGAACGGTGGCGCCACCTTGTTCTTGACCACTTTCACGCGGGTTTCGCTGCCTACCACTTCCTCACCTTCCTTGATGGAACCGATGCGGCGGATGTCGAGGCGAACAGAGGCATAGAACTTCAGCGCATTGCCGCCTGTGGTGGTTTCCGGGGAGCCGAACATCACGCCGATCTTCATGCGGATCTGGTTGATGAAGATCACCAGCGTGTTGGAATTCTTGATATTGCCCGTCATCTTGCGCAATGCCTGAGACATCAGGCGGGCCTGCAGGCCCATGTGGCTGTCGCCCATGTCGCCTTCGATCTCGGCTTTGGGCGTCAGTGCCGCGACCGAGTCGATGACCACTACGTCCACCGCGCCGGAGCGCACGATCATGTCGCAGATCTCCAGTGCCTGTTCGCCGGTGTCTGGCTGGCTGACCAGCAGGTTCTCAACGTCCACACCCAGATTGCCCGCATAGATCGGGTCAAGCGCATGCTCCGCGTCGATGAAGGCACAGGTGCCGCCGTTGCGCTGGCATTCCGCGATGACCTGCAGGGTGAGCGTGGTCTTGCCCGAGGACTCCGGTCCGTAAATCTCGACGATGCGACCGCGCGGCAGTCCGCCAATGCCCAGGGCAATGTCGAGTCCCAGCGAGCCGGTGGAAATGGCAGGAATGGCCTCTTTGCCTTTTTCGCCAAGGCGCATCATGGAGCCTTTGCCGAATTGACGTTCGATCTGGGAAAGTGCGGCGTTCAGAGCTTTCTCGCGATTGCTGTCTTTGACTGCGTCTACGGCCATGATGGTGTCCTTTTCTTCTGTCAGCAGTTTCCAGGGAAGTCTGCGGGTAGTGAGGGTGGTGATTGTCAGATTCGACAGCGACTGTCGGTAAAACGATTAAAGCAAAGCTTTACTGTATATTCAACCAGTATTTATCCAGCGGACGGTTTTCAGACCGTCGCCCGCTTCAACAGCTGCAAAAGCCCTTCCAGCGCGGCGTAAACCGACTGCCGGCGCACCGCATCCCGCTCCCCGGTGAAACGCTGAACAACGGCCATGCTGTGGATGTCGGCCTGTCCCGGAAGCTGCCAGGCCCAGGCGATCCACACGGTGCCGACTGGCTTGGCAGCGGTCCCGCCCGCAGGGCCCGCAATACCACTGGTGGCTACGGCGTACTGCGCGCCGGACGCCAGCAAGGCACCCCGGGCCATGGCCACGACGGTCTCGCGACTGACGGCCCCCGGGGCCGCCGGGCCCTCCAGAAACTCCGCCGGTACCTGCAACAGACGTTGTTTGGCTTTGTTGGAATAGGTGACAAACCCCGTGTCGAACCATTGCGAGCTTCCCGCCACGGCAGTTATGGCCTGGGCCACCCAACCTCCCGTGCAGGATTCAGCAGTTGTAACGCAGCACTGCCTCTGCAGCAGCAGCTCGCCGCACTGCCGGCTGAGGGAAAGCATGGACTTGTTCATGACTAGGGAGTACCTGTAAGCAACGCTGGTACTGGCAAGCTTAGCAAAGAATCTGGAACACGCCGCCGCTTTGTCTGTTTCTTCCCCTTAAGGCGCACTTAAGTCTGCCGCGTTAGATTTGGATCAAAGTGTCGTCCCCATCATCCCTGCGACAATGCAGAGGCAGGCAGACACTCACAGCCTGACTCTCAGGAGACAGTCATGAACATTCCGCATTCGCCTCTAGCCAAGATGGCACTGGCCCTGACGCTCAGCGCCAGTCTTGCGCTTGGCGCCGGCCGTGTGCTTGCTGAAGTGGAATGCCAGGACCCTGTCGCCAGCTGGCAGCCGCGCGAAGTGCTGCGCAAGCTGCTGGAGGACATGGGCTGGGTAGTGCATCGCATCCGCATCGACGACGGCTGTTACCAGGTGCGCGCGCTGGACGAACAGGGCCGTCGCGTCGAGGCAACCTATGCGCCTGCCTCGCTGACTCTGATGGAACTGGAGCTGGAAGACGACGAACACGAAAGGCGGGAACACCGGGATGCACAACATCCTTCACGATAATCATGGGAACAGCGGAGACATGCAGATGAACAGATTGATGGCCACCACCGGCCTGCTCCTTGGCCTGGGACTTTCCAGCCTTGCACAGGCGCGCGAAGTCACTATCACCACCGAACTGAATGCCTATCGCGGCGACGGCGCCTACCTGGCCATCTACCTGACCGATGCCAGCGGCAAATACGCCCGCACCCTGTGGATGGCCGGCGGCAAGAGCAAATATTACAAGCACCTGCTGGACTGGGCGCGGGGCAGCGGCGGCAAGCGCTCTGAGTATGACGGCATGACGGGGGCCAGCGTCACCAGCGGCGCAAGTCTGACCATCACTGTCGACATCGACGACACGCTGATCGACGCCGGCTACCTCGTGCGTGTGGACAGCGCTGTAGAAGATCAACGGGAAAACCGGGTCGATGCAGAGGTGCCACTGACCACTCAGGGCGCCGGCACGCCGGTTGCGGGACGCGGTTACGTCAAAGCGCTGAGTTATTCCCTGTGACGGCACGCACGTAGAGAGGATTTCCATGCTGCGGCGTCTGCATTCGCTGCCGGGTCTGCTGGCTGCGCTGTTCTTGCTGATTCTCGCCACCAGTGGTGCCGTGCTGTCTCTCAGCCCGGCACTGGAGCGCGTTGCAGCGACGGTGCCGGCCCGGGGCGATGTCAGTGTCGCAGACGTTGCCGCGCGTGTCCTGCAAACCTACCCTGGCGCTGAGCAGATAGAACGCCTGCCTTCGGGCGCGGTGCTGGTCTACTTCTCTGTGGATGGCAATCCCGGTGCCGATCTTGTTGATCCATTGACCGGTGCCCGCCTCGACGCCTATGAACCACCGCCCTTCTTCACCTGGATGAAGGATCTGCACCGCGCATTCCTGCTGGACGACCCCGGTCGGGCTGCCGCAGGCACTGGTGCGGTACTGATGGTGCTGATGTGCTTTTCTGGCGCCTTCCTGCTGGCCTCCCGTGCCGGAGGCTGGCGCAAGCTTCTCGCCCCGATTCGCGGCACGGGCAGTCAACGTCTGCATACCGAACTGGCCCGCGCTGCCGTGGTAGGGCTGCTGATTTCGGCACTTAGCGGCGCGTGGATGTCCGCCATTCGCTTCGAATGGCTGGCCGAGGCCGAGGAACTGGAAGCCGAATTTCCGGCGGAAGTGGCGGGCACACCCCCGGCCCCGATCGGTACCCTGCAGGCCTTGCAGGCAGTGGATCTGCGGGACTTGCATCAGCTGATCATGCCGTTCCCTGATGATCCGCTGGATGTCTATTCACTGCGCACCCACCAGGGTTCCGGGTTTGTGGACCAGGCCACAGGGCAGTGGCTGTCCTACTCTGACTACGGCAGCGCAGCCACCCTCCAGACCTTCATCATGGAGTTGCACACCGGAGAAGCCTGGTGGTGGCTCGGCCTGATCCTGGGTTTGGCGGCACTGACCGTGCCGGTGCTGGCTGTTACTGGCGTTATGATCTGGTGGCAGCGGCGCCGCTCCATGCCACGCCTTTCCGGCAATGCCGCCGCCAGCAGTGCGGACACGCTGCTGCTGGTGGGCTCCGAAACCAATGCCACCTGGGGCTTTGCGAAAACGCTGCACGACGGGCTGACTGCCGCCGGCTGCCAGGTGCACGTTGCACCCCTGAACCAGTGGTCAGGGCGCTATCCCAAGGCGCAGCGCCTGCTGGTCCTGACCTCTACCTATGGTGATGGCGATGCGCCGGCGTCAGCAAGTCAGTTTCAGCACAGGCTGGCGTCAGCCCCGGGGTCCAACCCGCTGCCCTGGGCCGTACTGGGCTTCGGCGACCGCCAGTTCGACAATTTTTGTGCCTTTGCCGACCAGGTCGCCGCGGCCCTCGAAGCCCGCCAATGGCCCCGGATTCTCGCTACAGACTATGTCGACCGCCAGTCGGGACAGGCCTTTGAGCGCTGGTGCTCGGCGTTGGGCTCTGCAATCGCCATGCCCCTGGATCTGCACTACACCCCCATGCGCCATGCCACCCGGCCACTGTTGCTGGCCGAGCGCGAAGACTATGGCAGCGCCGTCAAGGCCCCGACCAGCATCCTGCGCTTCAAGACTGCTCCGCCCCACAGGTCGCTGCCCTCGTTTGTCGCCGGCGACCTGGTGCGCATCCTGCCACCTGGCAGCGACATTCCGCGCTTCTACTCCCTCGCCAGCGCGAGCAAGGATGGCGTTCTGGAAATCTGTGTGAAGCGGCAGGAGCACGGCGTCTGCTCGACCTTCCTCTGCGCCATGGCCATTGGCGATTGCGCTGACGGCTTCATCCAGAAGAATCCGCGCTTCCAGCCCGCCCGAGGCAAGGGGCCCGTCATTCTGATCGGCGCAGGCACTGGCATTGGCCCACTGGCGGGCTTCATTCGCGCCAACAAGTCACGACGACCCATGCATCTTTTCTGGGGAGGACGGCTTGCGCAATCCGACTTCCTCTACGAACACCCATTGCAGGAATGGCTGGCCGACCAGCGCCTGAGCGGGCTGCATACGGCCTTTTCGCGCTGCCCTCAACCCGCCTATGTGCAGGACAAGTTAAGGGAGGACAGCGCGCAGGTTCTCGCCTTGCTCGCCAGCCACGGACAGATTCTGGTGTGCGGGGGGCGGCGCATGGCGGGGGACGTTGCCCTGGCGCTTGACGAGATGCTTGCTCCGCAGAATCTGTCTGTAGCGATGCTGAAAAAGGCAGGACGCTACATCGAGGATACCTACTGAGTTTACGCCACACCGGCGCTGCGCACATGCTGAGTCAGCTGTTCGGCGCCCGGCAGGTTTGCTACCCTGCGCCACTCGCCCGCGCACTCACAACGGAATACTCAGACCGACATGGACTCTGTTGCCAACCACACCCCCATGATGCAGCAATACCTGCGTCTGAAGGCACAGCACCGCAACGAGCTGCTGTTTTACCGCATGGGCGACTTCTACGAGCTGTTCTATGAAGACGCCCGCCAGGCCTCGAAGATTCTCGACATCACCCTGACCGCCCGCGGCAAGTCCGATGGCGTCGACATTCCCATGTGTGGCATCCCCTATCATGCCGCCGACCGCTATCTGGCGCGGCTGGTGGAAGCCGGGGTGTCGGTGGCGATCTGCGAACAGATTGGTGATCCGGCCACCAGCAAAGGCCCCGTTGAAAGACAGGTGGTGCGCATCATCACGCCGGGCACGCTGTCCGACGAAGCCCTGCTGGGAGAGCGCACCGACAGTATTCTCATGGCCATCACCGGCACGCATTCACCTGACCCACAGGCTGCCCGGTTCGGCCTGGCCTGGATGGACATCGCCAGCGGCCGCTTCGTGCTCAGTGAAGTGGCCAGTGCCCAGGGCATGCTGGCCGAAATGGAACGCGTGCGGCCTTCCGAGATACTGCTGAATGAGGAGATTCACGCTCTGCAGGCGCTGGAATCCCGCCGTGGTGCCCGCCGCCGTCCGGTGTGGGAGTTCGACCTGGAGAGCAGCCGACGCGCTCTGAACCAGCATTTCGGCACCCGCAATCTGCTGGGCTTCGGTTGTGAAGAGCTTGATCAGGCTCTGCAGGCCGCCGGTTGCCTGCTGGCCTACGCCCGCGAGACGCAGCGCTCCCAGCTTCCCCATATCCAGGGCCTGCAGCTGGAACAACCCGCCGACAGCCTGGTGCTGGATGCTGCCAGTCGCCGCAATCTCGAGCTGGACCGCAACCTTGGCGGGGGCACTCAGAACACCTTGATGTCCGTGTTGGACCATACTGCCACCCCCATGGGCGGGCGGCTGCTTAACCGCTGGCTGCACCGTCCCCTGCGCGACCTGCAGGTGTTGCGCGAGCGTCAACAGACCATCGCCACGTTGATCGACCAGTACCGTTTTGAATTGCTGCACCCTCTTCTCCACGAGATCGGTGACATCGAACGCATCCTTGCCCGCGTGGGCCTGCGCTCGGCGCGGCCCCGCGACATGGCCCGGCTGCGGGATGCACTGCTGACGCTGCCCCGGCTGCAGAACGCCATCACTGGCATCCTTGGCCAGAACGATGCACCGCGCCTGGCTGTGCTGCAGACGCAGATCGCCGACTACCCTGTGCTGGCAGAGCTGCTTGCCCGCGCCATCCTCCAGAACCCGCCCGTGGTGATCCGTGAAGGCGGTGTCATTGCCGAAGGCTATGACGCGGAACTGGACGAACTGCGCAACCTGAGCAGCAATGCCGGGCAGTTCCTTATCGATCTGGAAATGCGCGAGAAACAGCGCACCAGTCTCAGCACGTTGAAGGTGGGATACAACCGCGTACACGGCTATTTCATCGAAGTGAGCAAGGCACAGGCAGAACAGATGCCTGCGGATTATCAGCGCCGGCAGACCCTGAAGAACGCCGAACGCTTCATCACACCGGAACTGAAGCTGTTTGAAGACAAGGTGCTCAGTGCCAACAGCAAGGCACTTGCACGGGAAAAAGCCCTCTATGACGCGCTGCTGGAGACCGTTGCTGACGATCTGGGCAGTCTGCTGCACAGCGCCGCTGCGCTGGCGGAACTGGATGTGCTGAGCAATTTCGCCGAACGCGCACGCAGCCTGGACCTTTGCCAGCCTGAGCTCATCTCCCAGCCTGGCATCCTGATAGAACAGGGACGCCACCCCGTGGTGGAACAGGTGATGGAGGGAGTGTTCGTGGCCAATGACGTGCTGTTCGACGCCCAGCGGCAGATGCTGATCATCACCGGTCCCAACATGGGCGGCAAATCCACCTACATGCGTCAGACGGCCCTGATTGTGCTGCTGGCTTTCACCGGCAGCTTCGTGCCCGCACGTCGTGCCTGCATCGGCCCCATTGACCGCATCTTCACCCGAATCGGCTCCTCCGACGATCTGGCTGGTGGCCGCTCGACCTTCATGGTGGAGATGAGCGAGACCGCCAACATCCTGCACAACGCCACCGCCAGCAGTCTGGTGCTGATGGACGAGGTAGGCCGAGGCACCAGTACATTCGACGGCCTGTCGCTGGCCTGGGCCAGCGCGGTCTATATCGCTGAAAAACTCGAGGCATGGACACTGTTCGCCACCCATTATTTCGAGCTGACGGCCCTGCCCGAGCGCTACCCGGCCATCCATAACGTGCACCTGGACGCCGCGGAACACCGGGACGGCATCGTTTTTCTGCACGCCGTCAAGCCCGGCCCCGCCAATCAGAGCTACGGACTGCAAGTGGCCCAACTGGCCGGAGTACCAGCCAGTGTCATCCGGCAAGCGCGGGAAAAGCTGCAGCAGCTGGAGCAGGAAAGTGTGCTCGGCGCACCGTCAGGGGAAGTTCGCAGGACACACACGCCAATTCAGACCGAGCTGTTCAGCGAGCCTCCTCCCCACCCCGTTCTGGACGCACTGAGGGCATTGAACCCCGATGACTTGAGTGCACGCGAAGCACTCGAGCTGCTGTACCGCCTCAAAGCACAGCTGTAAGCCTTGCATCGGACAATTAACTGAGCGATATCGGAAAAAGCATTTTCCTTGTACAAGGCAACCTCCTTATAATTGCCGCACTTTTTAAACAGCCCGAACCGGCAATGTGCCCGGCATTCCGCGCACGTCACATTGGAGAGATCATGACATTTGTTGTTGGCGAAAATTGCATCAAGTGCAAGCACACTGACTGCGTGGAAGTCTGCCCGGTGGATTGTTTCTACGAAGGTCCGAATTTTCTGGTCATTCACCCCGACGAGTGCATTGACTGCGCACTGTGCGAGCCGGAGTGCCCGGTGGACGCCATCTACGCAGAAGACGAACTGCCCGAAGATCAGCAACAATTCCTGGCCTTGAATGCCGAGTTGGCGCAGAAGTGGAGCAATATCACTGAAATGAAGCCGGCACTGGAAGATGCCGAGAAATGGAAGAATGTGACTGGGAAGCTTCAGTACCTTATTAAAGACCCAATTTAACGCATTGTTTTAAAAGAAAAAGGCAGAGCATTATTGCTCTGCCTTTTTGTTTTCAAAAGCCCTGCTGTACTGGCAGCTTCGCCCTACCAGGCGTCGCGCCCGAAGCCGCTCTCCCGGGCAATTTCCCGCAAACGCTTCAATGCCTCCAGCTGTATCTGCCTTACCCGTTCCCGGGTAAGTCCGATATCAAGGCCGACCTGCTCCAGAGTCCCGCCTTCGAAACCCAGCAAACCGAAGCGCCGGGCAATCACTTCGCTCTGGCGGGCAGTGAGCTGGTGCAACCAGCGGTCCAGCTGCTGCCGCACTTCCTCTGCCTGCAGGATTGCCATCGGAACGGTGTCGGGATCATCAGGCACTGCCTCCAGGATGGTCTGTTCCTGACCCGGCTGCAGCGGACTGTCGATGGAGATCACCCGTTCATTGGCGGCCAGCAGGCGCTGCACTTCTTCCACTGGTTTGTTGACCCGGGCGGCGATTTGTTCTGCACTCGGCGCGTGGTCATGGTCCCGCAGATAATTGCGAGACACCCGCAGGCAGGCGTTGAGCTCTTTGACGACGTGGATGGGCAGGCGGATGGTGCGGGTCTGATTCATCAGCCCTCGTTCAATATTCTGGCGAATCCACCACGTGGCATATGTGGAAAACCGGAAGCCCTTTTCCGGATCGAACTTCTCGACCGCTCGCATCAGCCCGAGATTGCCCTCCTGAATCAGATCGAGAAGGCTCATTCCACGCTGCACATAACGTCGGGCAATCTTCACCACCAGACGCAGATTGCAGACTATCATCTGATGGCGACCTTCGGGGTCTCCCTGCCTCGCGCGCCGTGCGTAGTCTTTTTCCTCATTGGCATTCAGCAGCCTGGCTTCACCGATATCGTTCAGGTAGAGCCTTGTCATGTCAGCCATCGGCTGATGGGCGGTACTGTCTTTCAAAGCCTCTGTCAGCGCTTCATCTTGAAGGGTTTCATCATCTGCTGTTTGTTCAGTGCTTGTTTCTCCTGCATCGTACTCTGCAAACTCTTCCATAGTTTTCTCCTGGTCATCCATGAATGTCTGATCGTCAGGCAGTTGTTGCGGTCCTTGAAATACAACTGCCAAAATTATGCTAGCACCACAAAATTGACGGGTCAACGAAGAGTTCCCGTCAAATTCAGAGATTCTGGAAGGTGCAATCAAGAACGAGGAGAAGTTGAAACGCGGATATCAGGGAAGGTAACGCGCGGGATCCACGGCGGCGCCATCCACCCGGACTTCGAAGTGCAGCAGCTCGGCGCCGCGGGAATCTGTACCTACTTCCGCAATCTTGTCGCCGGCACGAATGCGTGCCCCTTCCGTCACCAGCATGACGCTGTTGTGGGAATAAGCGCTGAGATGGCGCGCGCTGTGACGGATGATGATGAGATCGCCCTGCCCCTGGATGCCGCGACCTGAATACACGACATCGCCATCCGCTGCCGCGTAGACGGGGTCACCTCTGCGTGCACCAATGTCGATACCACGGCTGGTCGTGGCGGCACTGGCACTGAATGAGCGCAGTACCCGCCCCTCCACCGGCCACTGCCAGGCAATATCGTCGACGAGCTTGCTGGGAACATTGCCAGTGCGACGGCTCGCGACTGCGTCGGCTGGTCGGGCCGCAGGCGCGGGCGCAGCATCGCCGGCAGGCGCTGCGGGCAATGTGGGCACGCTCGCCACAGCATTGCTGGACAAGCCGCTGATGTTCACAGTGAGTTCCTGCCCGGGATAGATCGTGTAGGGCGGATTGAGATTGTTGGCCAGAGCCAGTGCCCGCACATCCACCGAATATTGCCAGGCAATGGAGTAAAGTGTGTCTCCTCGCACAACGGTGTGGCGCTGTGTGGAGTTGGCACCCTGGCTGCTCGGCGCCAAGGCTCCCGGTGCTGGTGGCACTGCAGCGGGCACCGTGCCGGGGGCTGTTGCCGGCGCGGAAGATGGCGAAGGGGAGTCGCCAAGCGGCGCGCGTCCCAATGTGCTGCGCCGGATGCTGGAGGGCTCGTTCACTACATTGACATTGACGCCAGGGGCCGGTTGCACGGCGACACCGGCCGCAATGGGTCTGGCGCCGGTAGTCGTGGCGGGGACGGGCGCAGGCGCTGTAGAAGTGCTGATCGCGCCGCCCGGCGAAGACACGCCAGTGGTGGAATAGATGGGGGGCGCCTGACGCTCGAGTATGGCGCTCTGATCGTCCAGCGGTGCCTGATACCCCCCACCGCAGGCCTGCAGCACCAGCACACCCGCACAGAACAGCCAGGGCTGCGCACGGCGCAAGGCAGAGGGCAATTCAAAAGACAACATCGGGTACCTCTCAGTGTTCGACACGCGTGATTCTTTCAAACAAAGCGACAACTGCAAACCCAATAGCTACCAACACCAGCACCGCTGGCACAGACACGTTCTGGCCCGTCACAGCAGCATACGCAGCAGGGCTGAGAAACTGGCCAGCGGCACCCTCTGGCGTGAACTTCCAGGGCCACAGTACCAGCACGGACGCTGCAAGCATACCGGTCAGGAAGCCATACGTCTGCTGACGGTAGTAGAAAAACGTCCACGACAGCAGATGGGCGAAACTCAGCAGACCGATTGCGCAGCCCGAGGCAAAGACCAGGATGACATCGAATTCCAGTGCCCGAAGCGCCTGCAGCACATAGTCATAGACGCCCAGCAGCAGGACAAAGGCGCCGGAGATGCCCGGCAGAATCATCGCGCAGATGGCGATGGCGCCACAGAAAAACAGGTACGTCAGACTGAAATTGCCCTGCAAAGGGTTGGCCAGCGCGATCAGCAACGTGACGAAAACGCCCAGCAGGAACAAGCCAATGATGCGTCCATTCCAGACCTCGACCTGCCGGCGCAGGAACCAGGTGGACGCCATCACGAGTCCGCAGAAGAACGCCATGATCAGCGGATACTGGTGCTCAAGCAGGTAAAGCACGGTGCCTGCACTGGTGTACAGGGCAATCATGATGCCGAGCAGCAAAGACAGCAGGAAGCCGCCATTCATGGCTCTCCAGAACCCCGGCACGCCAAGGCGCAGATAAGAATACAAGGTCACTGGATTGAGATTGCGCAGGGACTCGATCAATTCCTCATAGATTCCAGCCATCACGGCAATGGTGCCGCCAGACACGCCAGGCACGGAATCGGCCACGCCCATGGCCAGCCCCTTCAGAAAGGTGACAACCCGGGACCTCAACGTGGCCGGTGACCGATGGTCAGCGGGTTTTGGCACTTCACTCATTTTTGTACTGCTCCCATGAACAATGGGACAAAACGGACTGCTTCCACTATTCGCGTATGGTATTCGTCGCCCGTACGGGTGATCAGCCGCAGCTCCTGCACGTCTTCACCACCGACAGGGATTATCAGCCGGCCGCCATCGGCCAGCTGGTTCAATAGTTCCGGCGGCACTTGCTGCGGCGCTGCAGTGGCGATGATCGCGTCGAATGGACCCTTCTCTTTCCAACCCAGACTGCCGTCGTCGTGCTTGAATTGCACATTGTGCAATCCGAGCAGACGCAGGTTCACCCGCGCCTTCTCCTGCAGTGGCTTGATGCGTTCCACGGAATAGACCTTGCGAGCCAGCGGTGCAATGATCGATGTCTGATACCCGCAACCAGTGCCCACTTCCAGCACGGTGCCCAGCTTGCCATCGACCAGCGCTGGGTGATTGCTGAGGACCGCCTCGGTCATCCTGGCGACGATATAGGGCTGGGAGATCGTCTGGTTGTAGCCAATCGGAAGTGCCACGTCCTCGTAGGCGCGATGGGCCAGTGCCTCTTCCAGAAAGATATGGCGTGGCGTACTGCGCATGACGTCCAGGACGGCCCAGTCCTTGATGCCCTGTTCGATCAAACGCCCCACCAGACGCTCCCTGGTACGCTGGGATGTCATGCCGATTCCGGCAAGATTTACATTGCTCACTCTTTGACTGCCTCTTTCAAAATGCACACTTCGCGCAGCACCGTCGTGGCATAAGTGCCCGGCGGCAACGCAAATTCGATATCAAGATCGCCACTGTCCATGGCCTGCCAGCGCAGATCCTGCACAACCAGACGCAGGGCGCGACGCGCCTGACTCAGGCCCGCAGCCTCAAGCCCCTCACACAAGTCCTGCCACTGCGCACCCGTTGCCAGTTCCAGTGCTTTTGTATCGGCGCTGCTGCGCAGGATGCCGGTTCCCCACAGGGGCCCGGTGGGATGGATGTCAAAGGCCTGCAAACGCGCCCGCAACTCATCTGTCCATTGTGGCGCTTCGAAGAAGCTGTCCGAGCCATTAAGGTTCCAGACATCTCCTTCCAGCCACGCATCCCAGACCTGCTGCCGCACGCGCTCGGAGAGGACTTCATTGAAGACCTGAGAGCGTGCCGATGACAGCAGCAGCCCGCGCTTGTAGCCCTTCGCCATGCGCAGTTCACCGGCAAACAGCTGGCGTGCCTGCGCCACGTTCCCCATGTCGCGACCGAAGCGCTGCTCACCGAAATAATTGGGCACGCCACGACTGGCCACCAGCGCAAGGCGTCCTTCCAGCGCCTGCAGTGCCGACGCGCCCCCCGCGCACCCATTTCGCCACTGCGGATTGCGCAGACGGATACGGAAGCGATTGACCTTGTGGCTGCCGCGCCGCAATTTGCGACTGTTGCGACAACTCTCCAGCACTTCGATGCCGCGCTCCGCAAAGTCATCCAGCAGCAAAGGCGCAGGCACCGGCTGGTAAAGACTGAACCATTGCTCACACACGCCCTGCTTGTCCTTGAGACCGCCGTAGCCCACATCGAACTCCCGGATGCCGGCGCGCCGGGCCAGCAGACGCACAACATCCTGTGTTGTCACGCCTGTCTTGCGAATCCGCAGACAGGCGTGCTCTCCGGAGCCAGTGAGCGCGAATCCAAGTTCCTCGATCACACGGAAATCCTCGGGGGCCAGCTTGAAAACTGCCTCGACCTCAGGCTCACCGAAAGCCCAGGCCAGCGTGCGGGATGCTGCTGCCGCGGGTGTCACTGCGCGACAGGGTCGCGATGGAGCAGAATCACGGCATAGGTGGCGAGCCCTTCCCGGCGCCCCACAAAGCCCATGCCCTCCGTTGTCGAAGCCTTCACGTTCACCTGCCCGGGCACGATGCCCAGCAGTGCGGCAAGGCGTTCCTGCATCGCTGGCACATGGGGCGCCATGCGCGGTGCCTGCGCCAGTATTGTGATGTCGACATTGCCTGCCTTCCAGCCATCTTCATGCATGTAAGCCACCACGCGTTGCAACAGGATGGCGCTGTCGATGTTGCTGAATGCCATGTCGGTATCAGGGAAGTGACGTCCGATATCACCCCGCCCGAGCGCGCCCAGAATGGCGTCGCAAAGGGCGTGGATGACGGCATCGCCGTCGGAATGCGCCAGCAGACTGCGGTCATGGGGCAGCGTCACACCACCCAGCACCAGGGGTTTTCCAGGCAGCAGGCTGTCAGCAAAACGATGGGCATCATAGCCGTGCCCGATCCGCAATTGGTTCCACATGATGTTCTTCGTCCCGCTCTCAGTCGGCAGCACGAGCGGTTTCCCGCTGTTGTGCTGCCAGTATCAGTTCCGCGAGGTGCAAGTCCTCGGGGTAAGTAATCTTGATGTTGTCCGCACTGCCGCGGACCAGGCGCGGGGAATACCCCGCCAGCTCCAGGGCCGATGCCTCATCGGTAATCTCAGCACCGCGCAGCAGCGCAGATTCGAGCGCGTGGCGCAGACGGCCGGCTCGGAACGCCTGGGGCGTCGCGGCCTGCCACACGTTCTCGCGCGGCAATGTCGCTGCCACGTTGCCCGCCTCATCGCGGCGCTTCAGTGTGCTGCTGACGGGTACTGCCAGCAGGCCACCGCACGGATGCCCTGCAATCTCGCACAGCAAGGTCGCGATCTCCGCCACACGCACGCAGGGCCGCACGGCATCATGTACCAGCACCCAGTCGTCTTCTCCCGCTTCGTCCTGCAAAGACTGCAGCGCATTGAGCACTGATTGGCTGCGCTGACTGCCGCCTTCACACACGCTAACTGAGACGCCCGCGGGCAATGCTAGCTCCGGCCAGAAATGATCTTCAGGATGCAGGGCGACAACGATGCGGGCAAGGCCCGGAAGACTGGCCAGTCGGTGCAGGGTCTGACCCAGCACTGTCTGGCCTCCCAACGGCAGATATTGCTTTGGCGTGATACTGCCCATGCGTGTGCCGATTCCGGCCGCAGGAACAATGACCCAGTGCGCCATGCCGGCCTCAGTCCACCACGATGAAGAGGGTCTCGCCCTCCTTCACCATGCCGAACTCACTGCGGGCCCGCTCTTCAACAGCATCCAGGCCAGTCTTGAGGTCAAGCACTTCGCCTTCCAGTACCTGATTGCGCTCGGCCAGACCAAGGTTTTCCTGCTCCTGCACTTCCACCTGGGCTTCCAGATCACGCAACTGGGCGACACTGCCTTCGCCCACCCACAATTTGTATTGCAGGACCACCAACACCAGCACCAGCGCACTCATCAGTACCTTCATGGCTCTACCGTCCTGTCAGCACACTCAACCTGTAATGTGACTGAACTCTTGAATGCCGCGATAAATCGCGCGGCTGCCCAGTTCCTGCTCGATGCGCAGCAGGCGATTGTATTTGGAGACGCGGTCAGAGCGGCACAGTGAGCCCGTCTTGATCTGTCCGGCGCCCGTGGCCACGGCCAGGTCGGCAATCGTGGTGTCTTCCGTCTCGCCGGAGCGGTGGGAAATCACAGCCGTATAGCCAGCTTTCTTCGCCATCCGGATGGCTTCCAGCGTCTCGGTCAAGGTGCCGATCTGGTTGAACTTGATCAGGATGGAGTTGGCGATGCTCTGCTCGATGCCTCGGCTCAGAATCGCGGTGTTGGTAACGAACAGATCGTCGCCCACCAGCTGCACACGGTTGCCGATCTTGCGGGTCAGTCTGGCCCAGCCATCCCAGTCGCTTTCGTCCATGCCGTCCTCGATGGACAGGATCTTGTAGTCCACGGACAGCTTCGCCAGATAGTCAACGAAACCGGCAGAATCATACACAGCGTTCTCACCCTTCAGGTGATACTTGCCGTCGTGGTAGAACTCGGAAGCCGCGCAATCCAGCGCCAGACGAATGTCGGTGCCCATTTTCAGTCCGGTCTTTTCCACGGCATTGAGAATGGCATCCAGCGCCGCCGCATTGGACGGCAGGTTCGGCGCGAAGCCGCCTTCATCCCCTACGGATGTGCTCAGACCTTGCTTGTGAAGCACGGATTTCAGACTGTGGAAAATCTCGGCGCCATAACGCAGAGCCTCAGCAAAGTTAGGCGCGCCCACGGGCTGCACCATGAATTCCTGAATGTCGACATTGTTGTCGGCATGCTCACCACCGTTGATGATGTTCATCATCGGCACTGGCAAAGTCAGCGTGCCGCCACCGTTGAGTGCAGCAATGTGCGCATAAAGCGGCAGTTTGTTCTGAATCGCAGCAGCTTTCGCGGCCGCCAGCGACACTGCCAGTATGGCGTTGGCGCCAAGGGAGGCTTTGTTGGGCGTGCCATCCAGCGCAATCATCGCGCGATCCAGAGCGATCTGCTCTTCCGCATCGCGTCCCAGCAGCAGGTCCCGAATGGCGCCATTGACGTTCTTCACTGCCGTGAGAACGCCCTTGCCCAGATAACGAGCCGGATCCTTGTCACGCAGTTCCAGTGCCTCACGTGAGCCTGTGGAAGCGCCGGACGGCGCACAGGCCGTGCCAACAACGCCGGTGGACAGAATCACGTCTGCCTCGATGGTGGGATTGCCGCGTGAGTCCAGAATCTCCCGCGCCCGAATATCTGCTATTGCTGTCATGTGCTTATTCCTGCTGAGTCCAATTATCTATTTGGGTAATGCCTGTCTTGATTGTCCGCTGCCTGATTTGATCGACTGCTGCCTGTGGGAGCGGGCCCGCCCGCGAATTGCCCGACAATGGCCGCCTCAGGCCGTATCTATTTCGGGAAAGCCTTTAACCAGATCATCAATGGCCTTCATCTGCACGAGAAATTCTTCCAGTTTGTCCAGCGGCAACGCACAAGGCCCGTCGCATTTCGCTTTCGCGGGGTCTGGATGCGCCTCGATGAACAGGCCCGCGATGCCCTGACTCATGCCGGCCCGCGCCAGCGTGGTGACATCCGCTCGGCGGCCACCGGCGCTGGCAGCCAGCCCGCCGGGCTTCTGCAGCGAGTGGGTGACGTCGAACACCAGCGGGTAGGCAAACTGCTTCATGACAGAGAAGCCGAGCATGTCCACCACCAGATTGTTGTAACCGAAGCTCGAGCCCCGCTCGCAAAGCATCAGCCGATCGTTGCCGGCCTCCTCGAACTTGGCGAGGATGTGGCGCATTTCCTGTGGCGCCAGAAACTGCGCTTTCTTGATGTTGATTGCCGCACTGGTAGCGGCCATGGCCTGCACCAGATCGGTCTGGCGCGACAGAAAGGCCGGCAACTGGATGATGTCGGCCACTTCGGCGGCAGGCGCCGCCTGCCAGGGCTCGTGCACATCGGTAATCACGGGCACGCCGAAACGGGACTTGATCGCGGCCAGTATCTCCAGACCCTTCTCGAGACCGGGACCACGATAGGAATGAATCGAAGAGCGATTGGCCTTGTCGAACGAGGCCTTGAACACATAAGGAATGCCCAGGCGCGCAGTGGCCTGCACAAAATGCTCCGCGACTTCCATGGCCAGCGACTCGGACTCCAGTACATTCATGCCGCCCAGCAGCACGAAGGGCGCCGTGTTCGTGAATGCGATGCCCCCTGCAAAGATTGTCTTCTGGCCGCCAGTGCTCACGCCTGTTTTCTCCGAGTCTTTGCTCATTGGGCCTGTGCGGCAGCCAGCTGTGCCTGATGGGCCAGCGCGGCATTGATGAACCCTGTAAACAGCGGATGGCCGTCACGGGGTGTGGAGGTGAATTCCGGATGGAACTGACAACTGACAAACCACGGATGGTCCGGCACTTCAATCACTTCTACCAGCATGCCGTCCATGGAACGCCCGGCTATTTTCAAGCCGGCGCCCTGCAATGCGTCCAGATATGTGTTGTTCACTTCATAACGGTGGCGATGTCGCTCCAGGATGATCTCTTTGCCATAGCAAGCGAAGGCTTTGGAATCTTTTTCCAGGCGGCATTCCTGCCCGCCAAGTCGCATCGTGCCGCCGAGGTCGGAATTGGCATTCCGTTTCTCGAGACTGCCGTCGGCAGACGTCCATTCACTGATCAGTGCGATGACCGGGTCCTTGCACTCGGGCTTGAACTCGGTGCTGTGGGCATCCGTCAGCCCGGCCACGTTGCGGGCATACTCGATCACGGCGACCTGCATGCCAAGACAAATGCCAAGGTATGGAATCCTGTTCTCACGGGCATACTGCACCGTGCGGATCTTGCCTTCGACGCCACGAATGCCGAAACCGCCCGGCACCAGAATGGCGTGCTGGCCTTCCAGTATCTCCACGCCCTGCACCTTCACATCGGCGGAATCAATGTATTTGATGTTCACGCGGGTGCGAGTCTGAATGCCAGCATGGGTTATGGCTTCGATCAAGGACTTGTAGGCGTCCAGCAACTCCATGTACTTGCCCACGATGGCAATGTTCACTTCCTTGTCCGGATTGAGCTTGGCGTCTACGACGCGATCCCACTCAGTGAAATCGGCTGGCGGACAATCCAGATTGAATTTGCGCAGCACGGTGTCATCCAGACCACTGGCGCGCAACAACGAGGGAATGCGGTAAATCGTATTGGTATCGGGCAATGACACAACGGCAGGCAGATCGACGTTGGTGAACAGCGCAATCTTGCGACGAGAGGACTCGGGAATGTCGTGGTCCGAGCGGCAAATCAGAATATCCGGTTGAATACCAATGGAGCGCAGCTCCTTTACCGAATGCTGTGTCGGCTTGGTCTTGGTCTCGCCGGCTGTCTCGATGTAAGGCACCAGCGTCAGATGCATGAAGAGTGCACGATCAGAGCCAAGCTCAACGCGCATTTGCCGTACCGCTTCCAGAAACGGTTGCGACTCGATGTCGCCCACTGTGCCGCCGATTTCGACCAGAGCGATGTCGGCACCATTGGCCCCATCCACTATGCGGCGCTTGATCTCGTCAGTAATGTGGGGAATGACCTGAATAGTGGCACCAAGATAATCGCCACGACGCTCCTTCTTGAGCACTTCTTCGTACACGCGGCCAGTGGTGAAATTGTTCTTCGAGGTCATCTTCGCACGAATGAAGCGCTCGTAATGCCCGAGGTCGAGATCGGTTTCTGCGCCATCTTCAGTGACAAACACTTCGCCGTGCTGAAACGGACTCATGGTGCCAGGATCCACGTTGATGTAGGGGTCCAGTTTGAGCATGGTGACGTTGAGGCCGCGGGCTTCAAGAATCGCCGCGAGAGATGCAGAGGTGATGCCTTTACCTAGCGAGGAAACAACACCGCCGGTAATAAATATATATCGCGTCATTAACGCCCCATCCAGAGTTTTTTCAGGTCAAAACAGTATTTCAAACAAGTACCTACAGATGGGATTACAGACTACCAGAAGGCACAGGGCACCACAACGCAAAAATCTGCAGGGCATGGGTTGAAACGTGGAATCCACAGCAGATTCAAGCGTCCGGATCGACATCCGGAGGTAGCCATACGACCTTCCACCCAGCTTCGCCAGTCCCGCCAAGCCAGCCATCACAGATGCCGATGCCAGGAATGCAGACCAGCACATCGTCGATATGGACCAGGGGGATGCGCTCGCGCAGCCATGGCGGAATATTCGCGTCCTGCAGAATTTTTTTCAGTGGTCGCGAACGACGTCCCGCCAGGCGGCACACCTCACCGCCCTGCCGGTAACGCAATGTGACATGCGCCCCTTCCGGAATGCGCAATCCCTGCCCGTCCACGGCCAGCGCGTACACACAACCGTTCGATGGCAGATGCAGGATGTCGTGCGGATGCCACGGAAACTGCGAAGAAGTGGCAATGGTCTGCATCACCTTCTGAAGAAACAGACAGCCCTTGTGGCGCCGCACCACGACGCTGAGGCCGCCTTCGCGCCAGCGCAACTCAGGGTGGGCTTCGACGCTCGCCGCAAGCATTTCATCGACGATATGCGTGAGGACATTCCAGCCCGGATCGGGCGCACCGGCAAGTTGCAGCCAGTAACGCAGCACATTGCGCTGTCTTGCGGCACTGAGGCCCTGCAGTCTTTCCGAGTCGAGCACCGCCAGACTGCCGGTCTTGACCAGCGCGAAGTCGAGCTGTGCCAGCGCCTCCGTCAATTCATCGGCTTCCTGAGCCAGTTGCGAGGTACGCATCCAGGACTCCCGATAGCCAGGCCAACGCGCCTCCAGCAGCGGCAGTACGGCGTGCCGGCAGTAGTTGCGGTCATGGTGAAGACTGGCATTGCTTTCGTCATCGACCCATTGCAGCGCCTGTGAGTGCGCCCATTGCTCGAGCGCCTGGCGACTTGTCTCCAGCAACGGGCGATACAGACTGCCCTTGCCAAGTGCTCGCCTTGCAGGGATGGCGGCAAGTCCTCTCGGACCTGCGCCTCTGAGCGTACGCAGCAGGAATGTCTCTGCTTGATCGTCCAGATGATGCGCCATCAGCAACACTTCCCCTGGTGCGAGCAAGGCTTCGAAAACCTCGTAGCGCCGCTGCCGTGCGAGATTCTCGAGACTCGCGCCTTCATCGCGTCTTATCTGTATTCGCTCCACATGCAGGACGATGCCCAGCGCCTCACAAATGCCGCGACAACGTGCCTCCCAGGCGTCGGCATTGGGACTCAATCCGTGGTGGACATGGATGGCGCGCAGGTTACCGTCGTCACGGTCGCGCATAACGGCGTGCGCAGCATGCAGCAACACCGTGGAATCCAGTCCTCCGCTGAAGGCCACCGCAAACCGGCTGTCGGGATCAAACCCGGCCAGCTGGTCTTTCAGGGACTCGACAGTGAAGGACATGGTGTCAGGCAGGCACTCCGTAGCTCATCAGCCGACTGTAGCGCCGCTCCAGCAGCACTTCCGTGCGCATGGCGCTGAGACGGTCGACCTGCTCGATCAGTGCCGCCTTGATGTTGGCCGCCATGGCAGCGACATCGCGATGGGCGCCGCCAAGGGGTTCACGAATGGTGGTATCCACGATGCCCAGCTCTTCCAGACGCCTGGACGTCACGCCCATCGCTTCTGCAGCAGCTGACGCATATTCAGCGGACTTCCAAAGGATGGTGGCACACCCTTCGGGCGTAATGACGGTGTAGGTGGAGTATTCCAGCATGTTCAGATGGTCGGCGATCCCTATGGCAATCGCACCGCCGGAATTGGCTTCCCCGGTCACGGTGGCAATCAGCGGCGTGCGCACGGTAGACATCATCGCCATGTTCTCGGCAATGGCCTCGTTGATGCCACGCTCTTCCGAGTCAATACCCGGATAGGCACCCGGGGTGTCAATGAAACTCAACACGGGGAGTTTGAAGCGCTCGGCCATGGCGATCAGTCGGCGTGCCTTGCGGTAACCCTCAGGACGGGGCATGCCGAAATTGTGACGCACCTTTTCTTTGGTACCGCGGCCCTTCTGATGACCGATCACCATCACCGGCCGACCGTCCAGACGCGCTACGCCGCCAATGAGCGCGAGGTCATCGGCAAACAGTCGATCGCCATGCAGCTCGTCGAAATCGGTAAACAAGTGGGAAATGTAATCGAGGGTGTAAGGCCGCAGAGGGTGGCGGGCGACCTGGGAAATCTGCCAGGGGGTCAGCGCGGAGTAGATCTTTTCCGTCAACTTCTTGTTCTTTTCCTGCAGTTTCTGGATTTCGTCCGTGATGTTGAGCTTGTTGTCCGCACCCACCAGTCGCAATTCATTGATCTTCACTTCCAGATCGGCGATGGGTTGTTCAAAGTCCAGGTAATTCGGATTCATGGCGATGTAGTATCCCGGTAATCGTTCTTGTCTTGGGGCAATGATAGCAAAAGGCCTGCGCGGATAGCGACAGGCATGTACGGCACAGCAGAGCTGGCCGGCTGCGATCTGCCCACCTCATGCCTGATAGCAAAGACCCACGCTGGCTCTGCCGAACTCTTCCTGCAAGCGTTGCAGCAGCAGCTGTCCTGGCAGCACCTGCCACTGCTGCCCCAACACCAGGCAGCCACGGCAATCACGCCGCTCATAGAAAATGCGCACGGGACACCCTGTTGCACTGCCCTCCGGCAACGCTTCATCGCTCACAGGCTGCACCGGCACGAGAGGCCGATGGGACTGGAGGATCGTCTCAAGCACATTGAGAAAGTCAGGTGCCAGCACATCGTGCCGCAGACGCAGATCCAGACTCCGGGCAAACTGCGCCCGCGCCTGATCCAGCGTCATGACGTTGCGGGCCCGGCCCCGCATTGACCCGCTGTAGTCATCCACACTGACAAAGCAATCCATCACAAGGATGGCGTCCTTGAGCAGCAGATTGCGGAACTGGTCATATTCCTTGCCGAACAGTGAGACCTCGAAACGCGCGCTGCGATCGTCCAGCTGAATCATGGCAATGGTGTCGCCACGCTTGCTCTTCATGGTGCGGATCGCTACCACAAGACCGGCAATGTGCTGACTCTCGCGCTCTGGCTTGAGATTGGCAAGACGATCACGGGTAAACTGCTCGATCTCGGGCAGAAATTCATCCACGGGATGTCCGCTGAAATACAGGCCGAGGGTCTCGCGTTCTGCGGCAAGTCGCTGCTGCTCCGTCCAGGCTCTCACTCGTGAGCCAGGAATGCTGAGCGGCGCCTCGGCTACCGGATTGATATCACCGAACATATCCTGCACGCCAATCGCGTTGTTGCGACTGCTTTGCTCCGCCGCTTTCATCGTGTCTGCAATCGACGCGCTGAGCACGGCACGAGCCAGGTCCTTGCCACCAGGTTGAAGACTGTCCAGTGCTCCCGCACGCACCAGTGCCTCCAGCGTACGCTTGTTGACGGCCCGTCCATCCACGCGGCGACAGAAATCCAGCAGGGACACAAACGGCCCGCCTGCTGCACGTGCTGCAATGATCGCGGTCACCGGCCCTTCGCCAAGTCCTTTGATGGCACCGAGACCGTAAACGATCTCGCGCTTGTTGTTGACCGTGAAGTTGAATTCACCAAGATTGACATCGGGCACAATCAGCGGCAGCCGCATCTGTCGGCACTCCTCCACCAATGTCACCACCTTGTCTGTGTTCTGCATGTCAGCTGACAACACAGCCGCCATGAAGTAGGCCGGGTAATGTTCCTTGAGCCAGGCAGTCTGATAGGAGACCAGAGCATAAGCCGCCGAATGCGATTTGTTGAAACCGTAGCCCGCGAACTTTTCCATGAGATCGAAGATGGACCCTGCCCGGTTGGGATCAATCTCGCGTTGCTGTGCGCCCTGCATGAACGAGTCACGCTGCTGCGCCATTTCCTCGGGCTTCTTCTTGCCCATGGCGCGACGCAACATGTCGGCGCCGCCGAGTCTGTAATTCGCCAGCACCTGCGCAATCTGCATCACCTGCTCCTGATAAAGGATCACGCCGTAGGTATTGGAGAGTACCGGTTCTAGATCCGGATGCGGATAGTCAACTTCTGCGCGACCGTGCTTGCGGTTGATGAAGTCATCCACCATGCCCGACCCAAGCGGCCCTGGGCGAAACAGCGCCACCAGAGCAATGATGTCTTCGAAACGGCTGGGCAAGAGACGTTTGATGAGATCCTTCATGCCACGGGATTCAAGCTGGAACACAGCGGTAGTCTCACCGCGCTGCAGCAGCTCGTAGACCTTTCTGTCGTCCAGAGGGATTTCCGTGATATCCAGGGGTGCCTCGCCTGCAGCAATCTCCTGAACGTTGATCATCTTGACTGCCCAGTCGATAATCGTCAGCGTGCGCAGGCCAAGGAAGTCAAACTTCACCAGTCCCGCGGTCTCGACATCGTTCTTGTCAAACTGCGTGACCAGGCTATCGCCATTCTCGTCACAGTAGAGCGGCGAGAAATCCGTAAGCTTGGTCGGCGCGATTACCACTCCCCCCGCGTGCTTGCCAACATTGCGCGTGAGCCCTTCGAGCTTGAGCGCCATTTCCATGACTTCCTGCGCATCCTCATCATTCTCGATGAATTCGCGCAACTGCGGCTCCTGACTGACAGCCTTCTCCAGCGTGATCCCCACTTCGAATGGAATCAGCTTGGACAACTTGTCCGCCAGTCCATACGACTTTCCCTGTACACGTGCCACGTCACGCACAACAGCCTTGGCGGCCATCGTGCCGAAAGTAATGATCTGCGACACAGCTTCCTTGCCATACATCTCCGCCACGTGCTGAATGACGCGATCGCGACCATCCATGCAGAAATCCACGTCGAAGTCCGGCATCGAGACGCGCTCCGGATTGAGAAAGCGCTCGAACAGCAGGTCATAGCGAAGCGGATCAAGATCAGTGATACCAAGGGCATAGGCAACGATCGACCCTGCGCCAGAACCCCGGCCAGGCCCTACGGGAATGTCATTGTTGCGAGCCCACTGGATGAATTCCATCACGATCAGGAAGTACCCGGGGAAGCCCATCTGGATGATCACGTCGAGTTCGAAGGCCAGCCTTTCGTAGTAAGGCTTGCAGGCCTGCGCCCGATCCTCGTCTGCGGAAGGACCGGCGAAAGTGCGAACGGGAAGCAAGCGTTGCAGACGGACGTCGAGACCCTCGCGACTGACACGACTGAAATAGGCGTCAACGGTATCGCCAGGAGGAACAGGAAAATTGGGCAGATAGGGTTTGCCCAGCTCGAGATCAAGATTGCAGCGAACCGCAATGGCTCGGGTATTGGCAATGGCCTCCGGCAGATCGCTGAACAGCTCCGCCATCTCCGCCGGCGTGCGCAGATACTGCTGCTCACTGTAGTTGCGGGAGCGGCGGGGATCATCCAGTGTCCGGCGCTCGTTGATGCAGACGCGAACTTCGTGGGCCTCGAAGTCATCGCGACTCAGAAAGCGCACATCATTGGTCGCCACTACAGGACACTGCACGGCAGCAGCAAGTGCGACGGCCGCTTCGACATAACGTTGTTCACCTTCGCGTCCGGTGCGCTGCAGCTCCAGATAGAAACTTCCGGGAAACCAGTGCATCCATTGCAGCAGCGCACCTTCTGCCTTCTCAGGGGCTTCCTGCAGCAGTTTGCCGATCTCGCCGTCGCGGCCGCCCGACAATGCAATCAATCCTTCCGAACGTTCCGCCACCCATTCGCGGCGGACGGTGACCTGCCCGGACGCAGACTTCTCTGTGTATGCGCGAGAGATCAGCTCAGTCAGATTGCGATATCCGGTCCTGTTGCGCACGAGCAGTACAAGCGGCGTGGGGCGCTGAGGATTCTCCTCATTCTCGATCAGCACATCGCAGCCGCAAAGGGGTTTGACACCCGCACTCATGGCGGCACTGTAGAATTTGATGAGGCCGAAGAGGTTCACCTGATCGGTGATCGCCACAGCGGGCATGCCTGCAGCAGCCACTTGCGCGACAAGTTCATCGATGCGCACAACGCTGTCTACAATCGAATACTCGGTGTGCATTCGCAGATGGACGAAGGTGTCTGTCACGGGCATGGCGGTCTCAACAATTCACTGTTCGGGTGCTTGCAGGTTGGGCAGGCGGGCCCGGGAGTCAAGAACCCGACTGACCGGGCCGAAACTGGCTCGATGAACGGGACTTGGTCCCAACCGCTCCAGTGCCTGCCGATGCGCTGCAGTTGGGTAGCCTTTATGCAGTGCGAAGCCATAGCCAGGGTAGAGCGCATCCAATGCCAGCATCTCGCGATCACGAGTAACCTTGGCGAGTATGGAGGCAGCCGCGATACAGTCCACGCGGGAGTCGCCCTGCACCACTGCACTGGAAGGAAAGGACCAGAGCGGGCAATACAGACCATCGACGTAGACAAAGCCCGGTGGCAACGCAAGGCCTTCCACTGCGCGACGCATGGCCAGAAGACTGGCCTGCAGGATATTGAGCGCGTCGATCTCCATGGCGCTGGCACGGCCAAGAGAATAGCACAGCGCCGACTCGACGATGCGCACAAACGCCGCTTCGCGGGCCCTTTCACTGAGCTTCTTGGAGTCCTTCAGGCCGGCAATCGGGCGCGCGGGATCAAGTATGACGGCCGCTGCAACCACCTCTCCAGCCAACGGCCCCCTGCCCGCTTCGTCCACACCGGCCACAGGCGCGAGCGGCGCGCATGGATAGGGATGGCGCCACTGCGCCGGACTGTCCCGCTCAGCCGCCATGAGTCCTGCCCTGAGTCTCGCCCCGCACAAGTTGCAGGACCGCGTCGGCCGCCTGCGCACTGGCGTCACATCGGATGGTGGAGTGAATCTGCTGAAACCTGTTGGCCAGAACACTCTGTTCCTGTGGATCGTCGAGAAGACGTTGCAGCTCACGACCGAGATTTTCAACAGTCACGGCATCTTGCAGAAATTCGGGAACCAGACGCTCGCCCGCCAGAAGATTGGGCAGCGAGACATAGGGCACCTTGAGCATGCGTGAGGCCAGGAACCAGGTCAGTGCAGCGAGGCGATAACACACCACCATGGGACGCTTGAGGAGCATCGCCTCAAGCGTGGCCGTGCCCGAGGCAAGCAGCACCATCTCGGCAGCCAGCATCGCCTGATGGGAATTGCCCTCGAAGACGAGAAACTGCTCAGCCCTTGCATGTGGCCCAAGCAGATCCAGCACCTGCTGCCGGCGCTCTGCATTGGCGCAGGGAATCACAAACCGGAGTGCGGGATTCTGTGCCAGGCAATGCAGCGCCGTGGCGATGAACACCGGGCCAAGCCGACTGATCTCGTCACGGCGACTGCCGGGCAGCAGTGCAATAACGGTGGCATCCTCTGCAAGCCCCATCTGGATACGAGCTTCCAGTTTCTGAGCGACACTTCCGCTGTCCAATGGAATCGTATCGGCTAGCGGATGACCGACAAATCTCACCGGCACACTGTGCTGATCGTAGATGCGTGTCTCGAAGGGAAACAGGGCCAGCATGAGATCGACGGCGCGGGCAATCTTGTGAATGCGCTTCTGACCCCAGGCCCAGACGCTGGGACTGACGTAGTGCACAGTGCGAATGCCAAGATCATGCAGACTCTGTTCAATGCGCAGATTGAAGCCAGGGGAGTCGATGCCGATGAACACATCCGGCGGATTGCTTGCGAAGTGCTCAACCAGGGTTTTCTTGATGCGCAGAAGTTCAGGCAGGCGACCCAGTGGCTCGATGAAACCCATGACAGAGAGTCGTTCCATCGGAAAGAAGCTGTGAAAGCCTTCTGCCAGCATGCGCGGGCCACCGATGCCTTCGAACTGCGCGTCCGGACACAGGCGTCGAATGGCCTGCATCAAGCCAGCTCCGAGAATATCGCCGGAAGTTTCCCCCGCTATAACGCCGATTCGCACGCGCTTGTCTCCCGTCCCAGAGGCCGCACGCTGATTCAGCGTTGTATGCCCCGGGTCGAGGCGCGGATTGAATCAACAAACATCTGTATATCGACAAATTCCGAAGCCATCGGATCAAGGTGCTCCAGCGCCTCCTGAACCGTAAGCCCTTTCAGGTAGACAATCTTGAAGGCAAGGCGAATGCGAGCAATCGCCTCTTTGCTGAAGCCACGACGCTCCAGTCCGATGGCATTGATGCTGCGCGCCTCAGGCGGTGCGCCGCTGACAATCACATAGGCAGGAACGTCATTGCTGACGTGCGTCATGCCGCCGATCATGGAATGTGCGCCGATCTTGAGAAACTGGTTCACGCCTGCATAGCCGCCCAGAATCGCCCAGTCGCCGACTTCCACGTGCCCCGAGATGCCTACGTTGTTGGCGAAAATGGTGTGGCTGCCGACGATGCAGTCATGTGCCACATGCACGTAGGGCATCAACAGATTGTGACTACCGATGCGGGTATATCCCCCCCCGAAACCGGTGCCTCGGTGCAGGGTCACGCCCTCGCGGATGATGTTGTCTGAGCCGATCTCCAGCCAGGTTTCTTCACCCGCAAACTTCTTGTCTGCCGGCTCTTCGCCGATTGAAGCAAACTGGAATATGCGGTTGTTCGTCCCGATGCGGGTATTCGAACGAATGACCACATGGGAAGCCACCTGCGTGCCCTCACCAATTTCCACGCCAGGCCCGATGATGGTCCAGGGTCCTACACTGACGTTCGCAGCCAGTCGAGCGCTGGGGTCAATAATAGCCCGTGTATCAATCAATTTCGTTCTTCCTTTCGGCACACATGATGATCGCCGTGCCAACCAGTTGCGAATCGACAGATGCGCGGCATTCAAATTTGTAGATGCCGCGCTTGCTTGTAATGATCACCGCTTCCAGCATCAGCTGGTCACCCGGCACCACCGGTCGTTTGAGACGTACGTCATCGGCACCGACAAAATAATACAGATACCCGTCTTTCGGCTTCTTTTCCTGACTTTTGAAGCCAAGCACACCGGCGGCCTGTGCAAGCGCTTCAATGATCAACACGCCCGGCATGATGGGCTTGCCGGGAAAATGCCCTTGAAAGTACTCTTCATTCACAGTGACATTCTTGTAGGCCAGGATGCGCTTGCCCAGTTCGATTTCCAATACCCGGTCAACCAGCAGAAACGGGTAGCGCTGCGGCAGATATTCCTTGATTTCTTCCACGTTCATCATTGTAGTCATTTCCTGAAACAGGAGTCCTCTGGTTATGAGCTCTGTTACTCAGAGTCTCCCGGGCCGGACTGTTTGCCCAGTGCAATTTTCTCAAGTTCGCGCAGCCGCTTGGCCATGTCGTCGAGCTGGCGAAACCGGACGATATTGCGCTTCCATTCCTTCGACTCCAGAAGTCCGGTTCCAGATGAATAGATGCCTGATTCCCCAATGGACTGACTGACCAGCGACATGGCGCTGATCATGACTTTGTCTGCAATGCGCAGGTGGCCGATGATGCCCACACCTCCGCCAATCGTGCAGTACCGTCCTATACTGGTGCTGCCCGCAATCGCACTGCAGCCGCAGATGATGGTGTGCTCTCCAACGATGCAGTTATGCGCAATCTGCACCTGATTGTCGATCTTCACACCTTGCTCGATGATGGTGTCATCCAGTGCCCCGCGGTCAACCGTGGAGCCAGCACCGATCTCGACATCATTGCCGATACGTACGCCCCCCAGTTGTGCAATTTTCACAGAACGACGCCCATCAAATGCAAATCCGAAGCCGTCTGCTCCAATGACAACGGACGAATGCAACACTACAGCATCGCCGATGGCTACATCGTGATATACCGTGACATTGGGATACAAAATACATTCACTGCCAATCCTGGATCGCGCGCCAACATAAGATCCTGCGCCGATCACACTGCCCGCGCCAATCACAACATCGGCTTCTATGACAACATTTGCGCCGATACTGACGTCTGAACTCAGCTGCGCAGAAGCATCCACACAGGCGGTGGGATGTATCCCCCGCAGAACAGGTCGGGGCGGAGCAAACAATTGCGACGCGCGCGCGTATGTGACGTAAGGCGATGCTGAGTGCAACTGGGCAGACGGACAAGCGTTTGCGAACTCCGGATCGATGATAATCGCAGAAGCTCTGCATGAAGCAAGCTGGGTGGCATAGCGGGGATTGCTGAGAAAACTCAGCTGGCCTGCCGTGGCGCTTTTCAGCGTGGCGAGGCCAGTGATCTGAATCGACGGGTTTCCATGCAACGGAACTTCCAGCAGGCCCGCCAACTCACCAAGTGTAAAGACAGTTTGATTGCTCACCTGGTGAGACCCTGTCAGCGCCGAGGTTACTGAGAAAGCTCGTTCAGTTTCGCCGTAACTTTTGCCGTGATGTCATAGGTATTGTCGAAAAACGCGACGCTGTCTGCGTTGAGCACGATGTTGTAGCCCCCTTCCTGAACAACCGCCTGAATGGCATTGCCAAGATTTTCACGCATGCTTTCGATGAAAGCCTGATTGCGTTCCTGCAAGGCCGCCTGCACTCGTTCCGATATCATCTGCAACTGCACCTGCTTTTCCTGAGCATCTGAACTTACACGACGCTTCTCGGCTTCACTCATGATGGACTCATCGCGCTGAGCGCGCTCAACAAGTTCGGTCAATTCCGTATTCAGCTGCTCGGCACGGGTCTGGTCGTCGCGAAATTCTTCCTGGATGACTGCCTGCAGTTCCTGCGCGGCAGTTGAATTGAAAAGCGCCTGCTCCAGATTTACAACGCCTACAACCGGTTGTTGAGCGAACGCGGAGCCCGCCGCCAGAAATGCTACTGCTACTGCCACTGCTTTAATAAAGGTTTTCACGTTCTATATCTCCGAATGTCTTGATCGACAGCAACTGGGCACTGCCATGTTCTTGTTGTGTTGCATGCCCGTCAGAAACCGGCACCAATGGTAAAGTCAAAGTTCTTCTCGTCGTCAAATTCATCCTTGGTGAAGGGCTTGGCTACATAAAAAGTCAGCGGACCAAAAGGCGACAGATAAGTCACACTGAGGCCCATCGAATAGCGGACTTCACCCACATCAAAGTTGCTGCAATTGTTTTGCAGACTCTGTCTTGCTGTGCAATTTGACGAAAAAACGTTTCCGGCGTCAATGAACAAAGAGGATCGTACCCTGCTGCGGTCGGTGACGAACGGGATCGGGAAGAGCAATTCTACACTACCAGTTGTCAATATATTACCCCCAAACGCGTCCAATTCCTGATTGAGGGCGACACTTTCAACCGCCAGCTGCACCACGGGCTTGCCATTGGCATCAAGCAGCTGGTTGCCACTGGCATCCAGTACCGGGGTGGTCTCATAGCCAAATACTTCGGGATCGACTTCTGCAAAACCCAGTGCATCGCGAATGATGTTGCCGTTTTCATCGCGCTTGAGCGTGGCATTGCCAGTGAGATAGCGCTGCGGGTCCGTACTGCGAGGACCAAGACTGTTCTCGTCGAATCCTCGCACAACGCCGTTCTGTGCCAGCCCGCCCGCAAAGAAATTGTTGAAGAATGGCAGGCCGTCCGTTTTGCCAAACCCGTCTCCGTAGCCAATATTGGCGCGCAATGCCAGTACGAAATCCCCGAACAGCGGCTGATAGAACTGCGCCGCATAATTGAGCTTGTAATATTCAAGATCACTGCCGGGCGTCGTCAGCTCCAGTGACAATTGCTGGAAAGTGCCATCCGTAGGCAGCTGGCCTCTGTTGAGGGTGCTGCGAAGCCAGTTCGTTGAAAACGTGAAATTGTCGAATACGGTTCCCTGCTTGTCGATGAAGCCCGGTTCGTTGCTCAGATTCAGGTATTGCTTCGGCAACGTACTGACGAGTCCTGTCACGCCATCTATCACTGGACCATCGAAGGGATTGGGATTGGCCGGGTTGCGAATGAACAGATCCACTCCGTCGAACAGCTGGGGGCTGGACTCGATTTCCTGCACAGTGAATCCGCCGGAACTCAGCTCTGTGTGGGTGTACCCCACATTGAAGCCAATCTGCTGTACCTCACTGATGGGATATGCAAAATTGAAAGAACCGCCATAGGACTTTGTCGAGAAACTGGCGATATTGAAGGGCGAATCCTGTTCCTGCAAAAAGAGATTGAACCCACGACTGACGCCATCTGCCGTGAAATACGGATCCAGATAAGTGAAGTTCAGGCTCTTCTGAAATGTACTTCTGTTCACGCCAATTCCGACGGTGCGCCCCGTGCCGAGAAAGTTCTGAGCCTCGAGGGACGAGCTGATGAAGAAATCGCCGCCCCCGCCTGAACCAACACTGAAGGATATATTGCTGAAATTCTGCTCTTCGACGGTGTACTCCACGTCGATCTGATCGTCAGTGCCAGGCAATTCTATGGTCTCGACTTCAACGGTCGAGAAATAGCCCAGGCGCTCCAGTCGCACTTTCGACAATTCGATGAGCTGACTCGACGCGGGAGCACTTTCCAGCTGGCGCATTTCGCGACGCAGGACTTCATCGGCTGTCGCGGTGTTGCCGACGAAATTCACGCGATTGACATAGGTACGGTTGCCCGGCTCGACGAAGAACGTCACATCGACTGTCTGATCCTCTTCATTGATCTGCGGCTCGCCATTGACCTCAGCAAACGCATAACCAAAGTTGCCAAGCACTTGAGTCATGTACTCTTCGGTTGCCGTTACCAGTGCCTGGGAAAACGTCTGCCCTGGCGCCACAACGGTATAAGCACGCAATATGGCCTCGGCATTGACCAGGTCGCCAGCGAGATTTACCTCATTGACGACGTATTTCTCACCCTCAGTGACGTTGATCGTAATATAGATCTGCTCATTGTCAGGAGTGATCGAAACAGGCGTGGAGTCAACATTGAATCGCACGTAGCCGTTGTCCATGTAATGCGAAGTCAAGCGTTCCAGATCGCCGGTAAACTGCTCTCGGGAATACTTGTTGCGACCGCTGAAGGGGTTGTACCAGGGCTTCAGGCCCAGATCGAACAAGGCCAGCAATTCTTTGTCTTCGAAAGCATTGTTGCCGACGATGTTGATGTATTGAATGCGACTCTCTTCCCCCTCATTCACCGTCATGTTGATCGCAACGCGATTGCGAGGCTGCTCTTCAATTTCGATATCGACGGTTGTGCCATAACGGCCCCGGCCGGAATACACTTCCTGTATTCCCTGACGAATGGCTTCGAGCGTTGCGCGGGTAAAAATGCCGCCCTCGGAAATATCTGCCGTGGCCATGTTCTCAAGGATGTCTTCAGTCTTCAAAACACGGTTGCCAGTAATGTTGATCTCGCTGACAGATGGCCGCTCGAGCACCGAAATGAACAGGACATTGCCCTCACGCGCCACCTCTACCTCTTCGAAATATTCAGAGGCTGTAATGGCACGGATGATCTCAGCGGGCACCTGATCGCTGACTTCGTCGCCAATGCCCACTGGCAACAGCCCGAAAACGACGCCTGAAGAAATTCTCTGCAGACCATCAATCTGGATGTCTTCAATCACAAAGTTCTGCCCATAGGCAGCTGTAGAGGCAATTCCGGACAGAATCAAAGTACTTAAAAGCTTTCTGGTCATGTAATTTTTTTCAAATAGGAAAGAGAGTAATGCGCAGAATCCCTGGTGTCACAAGAGACGACTGACATCGTTATAAACAGCCAACACCATGACGCCCGAGATGATAAGCAGGCCCAGTTGCAGGCCCATGGCCTGAATGCGTTCCGGCACAGGTCTCCGGATTACTGCTTCCACTGCGTAGTAAAGCAGATGCCCCCCATCGAGCACAGGAATTGGCAGAAGGTTCAGCACCCCGAGGCTGATACTCAGCACAGCAAGAAATCCGAGATAAACTTCCAATCCGTAACTTGCTGTCTCCCCCGCGACCTGGGCGATGGTAATCGGGCCATTGATGTTCTTGACGGAAATCAGACCCACGACCATCTTCTTCATGGAATCAAGCACAAAGACCGACTTGTCCCAGGTTTCCTGCAATGCAGGTATCAACGCACTGAAGGCGTTGTAGTTCACTTCACGGATCATTTCCGGCGACAGGCTCGCAAACAGATCGAATTCACGGACATAAGCACCGATGCTGCCCATCGTGCTGCCATCATCGGCAACGGTGCTGTCCGGCTCCAGGGTCAGCGCAACCTGATTTTCGCCACGTTGGACAACAACGGACAATGGCAGTTCCGGACTTGCTCGTACTAATTGCACCCACTGTACCCAGCCGGTGATGGCACGACCGTTGGCTTCCAGCAAACGGTCACCTGCCAGCAGACCGTCGCGTTCCGCAGCACCTCCGGCGACCAGACCTTCAATGATGGGTGGAATTTCATACTGTACCAGGCCGAGTGAGCCAAGCGGATTGGGCTCTGCAGTGTCTGACTGCCAGTTGAGCAGCGGCAGGATGAAGGTACGGGGAGCAGACTCACCCGCCGGAATGGCGTCGATGCTCAGCTCGCCAGTCTCCCCCAGCCGTGCAAGCAGCTGCATCGTGACGTGCTGCCAGATACTGGTGGACTCACCGTCGACCGCCACGATTTCATCACCGGCGCGCAAGCCTGCGCGATGGGCGGGAGAGTTTTCTGCAACATTCGCAAGTACCGGCGCTGTGCCTGTCAAACCGTAGCTGACGTTGATGATCCAGAACACGGCGATGGCCAGGAGGAAGTTGGCTGCCGGTCCTGCAGCCACGATTGCCATGCGTTGCCATACAGGCTTGCAGGAGAATGATTGCTTGCGCTCGGACTCGGAAATGGCACCGTTGTCTGCCACTGAAGTGTCTTCCTGGCCGAGCATCTTGACATACCCACCGAGGGGAATCGGTGCAATCACATATTCAGTGCCATCCTTTCCCACCCAGGTCTTGATGGCTTTGCCGAATCCGATTGAAAAGCGCAATACTTTTACACCGCATCGGCGCGCAACCCAGAAATGGCCAAATTCATGCACCGTCACCAGGACACCCAGGGTGACGATCAATGCCGCGATGTTGATCAGGAGTTCTTGAGCCATGGTAAATAACGCGTTTGACCTCTGAATGCAGATTTGGCGCACTCCGCCCGTGGTGGGCTTGATTTCGCGGGGGCACGCGAAGCCCTGAATCTGCCTGCCGTCATTGTGTTCCGATCAAGCGTCGCGCGAGGGCTCTGGCTTGCTCGTCGACCTGCCGAATCATATCGACTGAGTCTGCTTTGCGACAAGTCATTTGTTCCAGAGTGCCGTCAATGATAGCAGGAATGTCCGTGAACCGGCTTTGGCCGTTCAAAAAAGACTCTACGGCCACTTCGTTGGCTGCATTGAGAATTGTAGGAGCAGTTCCTCCTGCGCGAGCGGCTTCCATACCCAGTCGCAGACAGGGAAAACGCGCGAGATCAGGCTCGAAGAACTGCAGATTGCCCTGCCTTGTCAGGTCCAGATACGGAGCACCAGACAGGATGCGTTCGGGCCAGGCAAGACTGTGCGCAATCGGGATGCGCATGTCGGGACTGCCCATCTGCGCAAGCACCGACCCATCGGCATACTCCACCATGGAGTGAACAATGCTCTGCGGGTGAATCAAGACATCGACGAACTGCGGTCCAACGCCAAAGAGAAAGCAGGCCTCGATGACCTCAAGTCCCTTGTTCATCATGCTGGCAGAATCAACTGAAATCTTGCGACCCATACTCCAGTTCGGATGCTTGCAGGCTTGCTCGGGAGTCACTGCATGGAGGGCCTCGGCAGGCCATTCCCGAAAAGGACCACCGGAAGCAGTCAACACTATGCGTCGCACTCCTTGCTGGCGCAGATCGCCGCCATTGCCGCGCGCATCGGGCGGAAGACACTGAAACACCGCATTGTGTTCGCTGTCGATTGGCAGAAGCACCGCATTGCTGGCTGCGAGTGCCCCCATGAACAAATCGCCAGCCATGACCAGTGCCTCTTTGTTGGCAAGGAGCACTTTCTTGGAATGTTCAACGGCGGCCAGCGCAGAGGGCAGCCCGGCCGCCCCAACAATCGCAGCCATTACAGTATCGACATCAGGGTGCGAAGCGACAGTCACCAGTGCGTCCGGGCCTGCCAGCACCTCGGTTGCGCTGTCGCGCGAGCGCAGCATTTGCGCCAGCCGCTCAGCGGCGTCCTCATCCACCATGACTGCGAACCGCGGCGAAAAACGCAGACACTGCGCGAGCATGAGCTCAACGTTCTGGTTGGCTGTCAGTGCGAAGACCCGATACTCTGAATGCAGCGCGATGACTTCCAGTGTGCTTTTGCCGATGGAGCCGGTGGCGCCGAGCAACGCGATATTGAGACTGCGGCGCGACAGGGGTAGCAGTGATACCGGCGTATCTGTCATTGCCATGCCCAGTCTCCAAAAAGCACCAGCAGGAAGAACACAAAGACAGGCGCTGCTGCGGTAAGACTGTCGATTCTATCGAGAATGCCGCCATGCCCCGGCAGCACTGTGCCACTGTCTTTCATGCCCTGACTGCGCTTGAGCATGCTCTCGAACAGATCTCCCAGAACGCTGAATACCGCAACGCCAGTAGCTGTGGCAATCAACAAGGCCGAACTCACGACGCTGACAGGGTGTACATACTTATGGATCGGATAGAGAAACAGAATGGCCAGAACCACCGATGCCGTCATGCCGCCCCAGAATCCTGCCCAGGACTTGCCGGGGCTTACATGCGGCGCGAGCTTGTTGTGCCCCCACGCTCTGCCTACGAAGAATGCGCCGATATCCGCAATGCTTACCAGCGCGATGACAGCGAAGACCATATAGCCAGCTTGATTGAGGTACTTGAGCTGAACAAGGGCGCACCAGGTTGGCAACAGCGTCAGCAGTCCTATGACGGCCGTACGGGAGCGGGTTGCCCATTGCCCCTGAGTTGCAGGGAAGGACCTGACAAGAGTGAACGCATAGAGCCAGAACAACAGGCCCAGGCCGGTAACACCGATAACCACTGGCTGGGAGAGAGTCTGTGCGGCGGGCCGAAGTCCGATTGCCAGCGCCAGCACAAACATGATGAGAATGAAACCAAGCAGGTAGGCACCGCGCGCAAATGCGCCCTGCAAGCCCATGAGCCTGGTCCATTCCATCACACCAACCAGCAGTACACCGCTGACGAAGAGAGCGAACTGGAAAGGTGTTGTCCAGAGAGTCGCCGCGACCAGCACCGCCAGCATGACCAATGCCGTGATGACTCTGGTCTTAAGCACCTCGGGAACTCCCTTGGGCCGGCAGTTCATCGCTGTGCGAAGGCTTATCCAGATGGCCGAAGCGGCGCTGACGTTGGCGGTAGTCGTCCATAGCGAGCTCAAACTGAGCATCGTCAAAATCCGGCCAGTAACATTCAGAAAAATAAAGTTCCGTATACGCAAACTGCCAGAGCAGAAAATTGCTGATTCGACTCTCCCCGCCAGTGCGAATACACAGGTCTGGAGGCGGACAATCAGCAAGGGAAATGAACTTCTGGAATTCCGCCTCATCAATCTGGCTGGATTTCAGTGCTCCCTGCTCAACCTTTTCAGCCAGCAGTCGGGCAGCCCGAGCAATATCCCATCGTCCACCGTAATCCGCAGCGACAGTGACCACGGTGCCAGTATTATGGCGCGTGAGCTCTTCCACCTCTCGCATATGGGCCTGCAGAACGGGCGCAAAGCTTTCGCGATTTCCAATAAAGCAAAGCCGCACATTGTTATTGTGCAGCTGCTTGATTTCCTCGCGCTTGAGGACTGCGAGAAAGAGCGCCATAAGGCCTCTGACTTCCTTGTTGGGGCGCAGCCAGTTCTCACTGCTGAAGGCAAACAGCGTCAGATATTTGATATTGCGGTTAAGGCAGGAATAGACAATTTGCTTGGCTGCTTCAGCGCCAGCCCGATGCCCTGCCGATCCTGACAATCCGTTGACCCGTGCCCAGCGATTGTTGCCATCCATGATGACGGCCACGTGCTGTGGAAGCTGGCCCGCATGGGGTACTGGTGTGCTGGAGTTATGCATCAGAAATCTATGTCTCTAAGTTGAAGTGACACTCCTACATGGAGAGCAGGTCTGATTCCTTGACGCTGAAGCTGGCATCAATAGCAGCGATAAACTTGTCGGTCAGCTTCTGAATGCGCTCTTCCGCGCGACGCTGGTCGTCTTCGCTGATGGCCTTTTCCTTGAGCAGATCCTTGAAGTCACCATTGGCATCTCGCCGGATATTGCGCACGGCCACGCGGGCATTCTCAGCCTCGCCCTTCGCTTGCTTGGTATACTCGCGGCGCGTTTCCTCGGTAAGCGCCGGCATCGGCACCCGAATGGACTCGCCATTGTTGGACGGATTGAGCCCCAGATCCGACTTCATGATCGCTCTCTCCACTTCACCGATCAGCGGTCGCTCCCAGGGCACCACTACCAGACAACGCCCATCTTCCACCGTCACGTTGGCGAGTTGATTCAGGGGCGTGTCGGCGCCGTAGTAAGGCACCATGATGGTGTCGAGAAGGCTGGGATGTGCCCTGCCCGTACGGATCTTCTTGAAGGCGGTTTCCAGAGCTACAACGCTTTTTTCCATGCGCTGTTCGGCATCTTTGATAATGTCGTCGATCATCGTGCTGTCCCCATTGTTGCGGGCGAATTGAGAATGGTTCGAGTTGTTCAGGGATTCTCTATGGTAGTGCCATCAGGCACCCCCATCACATTGTTGAGCAATGCACCGGGCTTGTTCATGTTGAATACCCGCACTGGTATATCGTGCTCACGAATCAGGGCAATTGCAGTAAGGTCCATCACACCCAGCTTCTTCTCAAGCACTTCGTCGAAGGTGAGGCGATCAAACTTGACCGCGTCCGGCACAAGATGCGGATCCGCGGAATAGACACCATCGACTTTCGTCGCTTTGAGCACAAGCTCGGCGTCAATTTCGATGCCACGCAGGCACGCGGCAGAATCCGTGGTGAAAAACGGATTGCCAGTGCCCGCTGCGAAAATTACGACATCGCCGGCACGCAGGTGGCGAATGGCGGTGCGACGATCGTAGTGTTCAACGACCCCACTCATGGGGATGGCCGACATGACGCGGGTGGCAATGCTGGCACGCTCCAGAGCGTCCCGCATGGCCAATGCATTCATCACAGTGGCCAGCATGCCCATGTGGTCACCGGTAACACGCTCCATTCCCGCAGCGTTCAACGCAGCACCTCGAAACAGATTGCCCCCGCCGATCACCATGCCGATCTGGATTCCCAGACCTACCAGCTGCCCCACTTCCACGGCCATGCGATCAAGCACCTTGGGATCGATGCCGAAATCGGCATCTCCCATCAAGGCTTCGCCGCTCAGTTTCAGGAGTATGCGCTTGTATTTCTTTTCAGCTTTTACCATGAGCATGCCATCCTGTCCGTACTGCCGATTGACGTTCTTACAGGCCTGCTACAGCAGCCACTTCCGATGCAAAGTCGACTACTTCCTTCTCAATGCCTTCACCTACTTCATAACGAATGAAGCTCACCACATCGGCGCCAGCTTTCTTCAGCAAGGCAGCTACGGTTATTTCGCCATCCTTCACGAAAGGCTGGTCCAGCAGGCTCACTTCCGCTACATACTTGCGCAGCCTGCCTTGAATCATTTTTTCGATGATCTCTTCAGGTTTGCCGCTTTCACGTGCCTGCGCAGAGTAGATCTCGGATTCCTTGGCAAGCAGCTCTTTTGGCACGTCTTCCGAGCGGACAACCAGCGGGTTGACAGCGGCCACGTGCATGGCGATGTCCTTGGCTAGGGTAGAGTCTCCCCCTTTCAGTGCAACAACGACAGCAATACGATTGTTGCTGTGGATGTAGGTGTCCACGATCCCGACATTGGGGTTCTTGAACTCTACGATCTGGATGCGACGTACATTGATGTTTTCGCCGATCTTCTGCACCAGAGCTTCACGCACCTTTTCAAGATCGCCCGCCATCAGCGCGGCTACATCTGACACTCGACGTGTAAAGGCTTCGTTGATGACTTTGTTCGCAAAGCTCAGGAAATTCTCGTCGCGAGCGACGAAATCCGTCTCGCTGTTTACTTCAACGATGATGCCGAAGTTACCGTCGTCCGACACTTTGGTCAGCACCACGCCTTCCGCAGCAATCCGGCCGGCTTTCTTGGCAGCCTTCAGGCCACTCGCCTTGCGCAGATCGTCGATCGCCTTTTCCATGTCTCCATTGGCTTCCACCAATGCCTTCTTGCAATCCATCATTCCCAGCCCGGTGCGCTCACGCAGCTCCTTGACCATGCCTGCTGTAATTTCTGCCATTTGTTTGCCTCTGTCGATTTCCAAGGTGAATTCAATGTGTCAAAACTGGCTAAAAAAAAGGGGCGAAGCCCCTCTTCTTTCTCCCTGTTCCAGCGATGGCCGCTCTATCTTCGGCAAGCGGCCTCGCTTGGGGAGTGAGGTGTCATCGCTGACGCTCCTCTGCTTGTCAGGCGGACTTATGCGCCAGCTGCTGCACTTCCAGTCTGCTCGCTGGCAGCCACGCTGTCGCTGACCTCAACAAACTCGCTGTCACTTGTGACAACGTTCAGATCGCCACGGCCTTCGATGCACGCGTCCGCAACAGCACGAGCATACAGCTCAATGGCGCGAATGGCGTCGTCGTTGCCGGGGATGGGGTAATCAATGCCATCTGGATTGCTGTTGGTGTCGACGATGCCGATAACGGGAATGCCAAGATTGTTTGCTTCGGTAATGGCAATGCGCTCGTGATCAACATCGATCACGAACAGAGCGTCAGGCAGACCGCCCATTTCCTTGATGCCGCCAATGCTGCGCTCCAGCTTATCCATCGCACGGCGACGGATCAGCGCTTCCTTCTTGGTCATGCGGTCGAATGTGCCGTCCTGAGCCTGAGTCTCCAGATCGCGGAGTTTCTTGATGGACCCACGGATAGTCTTGTAGTTGGTCAGCATGCCGCCGAGCCAGCGGTGGTCGACATAGGGCATGCCGGCACGCTCAGCCTGCTCCTTGATGATCTTGCCAGCCGCGCGCTTGGTACCGACGAACAGTACCTTCTTCTTGCGAGCCGCCAGTGCCTGCACTTGCTCGAGCGCTGAATTCAGAGCCGGAACAGTGTGTTCCAGGTTGATGATGTGAATCTTGTTGCGCGCACCAAAGATGAATTTCTTCATTTTCGGGTTCCAGTAACGGGCCTGGTGGCCGAAATGGACACCCGCCTTCAGCATTTCCTTCATTGAAACAGTAGCCATGATTTTTCCTTTGTTTCGGGTTAAGCCTCCATACACCCCATGATTCAACCCCGAGCACGTTGTCGCGCGCGAGGCACCCAGAACACATGTGTCGATGTATGTGCGACGTTGGTTTAGATGTGATTGCGCCAGTTATTCCCTTGGGAGCTTCAAAGCGCGCCGCTTTATACCACAGCGGCCTCAGGACATAAAGCGCCAGGTCAAAAGGCACCGACACCTGCGGCCCCCGGCAACGGTGTCAATCAGGGAAGTCCTGCTTTACAATGGCTCGGCCTTTAACCTCCCCGTGGACAGCTCGACGAGACCTCTACCTGAATTATGGCAATCAGCATCAAGACGCCTGACGAAATTGCAAGAATGCGAGTGGCCGGACGCCTCGCGGCGGATGTGCTCGAAATGATTGGCCCCCATGTGCAGGCGGGCATCAGTACCGGCGAGCTGGACAGGCTTTGCCACGACTACATTGTCAACGTACAACAGGCCATTCCAGCCCCGCTGAATTACAACGGTTTCCCCAAATCCATCTGTACTTCCGTGAATCACGTAATCTGTCATGGCATTCCGAGCGACACCAAGATTCTGAAAAAAGGCGACATCATCAATATCGATGTAACCGTCATCAAAGACGGCTTCCATGGTGATACCAGCAAGATGTTCGTAATAGACGAGGTGCCGTCCCATGTCGAGCGTCTCATCGAGATCACCAGGCAGTGCCTCTATCGCGCGATTGCGATCGTCAAACCAGGAACGCGTCTCGGCGACATCGGACATGTCATCCAGACCCTGGCAGAGAGCAACCATTTTTCAGTCGTGCGCGAATACTGTGGCCATGGCATTGGCAGAATTTTTCATGAAGATCCACAGGTGCTGCATTTCGGCAAGCCCGGCACTGGGATTGTCCTGCAGGAAGGGATGACCTTCACGATTGAACCCATGCTCAACGCTGGCACGCATCACACCAAACTCTCCAAATCCGATGGCTGGACAGTCACCACACGCGACCGCCGCCTCTCTGCTCAGTGGGAACACACGCTGGCTGTGACGACTGACGGTGTGGAAGTGCTGACACGACGCAGCGATGAAAACTTCTGAGCCCCTGGCGTCGGCAACGGCGCACACTCCAGGCCATGCAGCCATGATTGTCGCTCCCTGTGAAATGGATATGAATCTGCGTCACTCGCTGCTTGACCTGGAGCGCTTTCGCAAAAGCGTCAAGGATTGTGCGCAACCAGTGCCGCTGTTCAAGAAGGCATTGGCTCACGCACGCCAGATTCTGGATGAGCAGTATCGACAGGACGCCGACATCGTGCAATTGGTCACCGGCCGCTCCTGGTTCATGGATCAGCTGCTGCGCTGTGCCTGGGAGCGCTACTCCTGGGGCGATGTCAGCAATGTCAGCCTGCTGGCAGTAGGCGGCTATGGACGCGGAGAATTGCATCCGCATTCCGATATAGATCTGCTGCTGCTTACACGTCTCGACAATCATCAGGACTACAAACAGAACATCAGTGCGTTCTTCACATTCCTCTGGGACATCAATCTCGAGATCGGTCAAAGCGTCCGCTCAATCCAGCAATGTCGGCAGGAAGCCCTCAAGGACATTACTGTCGCAACCAGCCTGATGGAATCCCGAACCATCGTGGGCCCGGAAGCGCTGCGCGATGCAATGATAGCCATGACACAGTGCGACAGCGTCTGGCCGACCAAAGCCTTCTTCAAAGCCAAGCGCGATGAGCAGATTGCGCGCCACGAGAAATACCACGATATCGACTACGCATTGGAGCCCAACGTCAAAACTTCGCCAGGCGGCCTGCGCGACATTCAGACAATTGCCTGGATTGCGAAACGCCACTACAAGGCGGACACGCTTGCTGACCTGGTGTCACTTGGCTTTCTCACGCAGTCCGAATACCAGGATCTGGCACAGGGCGAGCAACTGCTCTGGCGAATCCGGTACGGATTGCATCTGCTCGCAGGGCGCAGGGAAGATCGCCTGTTGTTTGATCGCCAGAAAGATCTCGCCCGCCTGTTCGGCTATCAGGATGACGACAAGAGCCTGGCCGTCGAAAAGCTCATGCAGCAATATTACCGCGCCGTGGCCACACTGCGCGGACTGAATGACGTGCTTCTGCAACACTTCGACGAAGCGATTCTGAGAGCTGGCGAGAAGGAGGAGATCAAGGTCATCAGCAAGCGCTTCCAGATTCGCAACGACTATATCGAAGTCACGCAGCCTGGCGTCTTCAAGCGCTTTCCATTCGCTCTTCTGGAAATTTTTGTGCTGATGGCGCAGAACCCGCAGATCAAAGGCGTGCGGGCCGCCACCATACGGCTGATCAGAGAGAACAGTGTCATCATCGATGAGAAGTTTCGCAAGGACCTGCGCAACATCACCCTGTTCATGGAATTGCTGCGCTCCCCTCACGAGCTGACGTCGCAGCTCAGACGCATGTCGCGCTACGGTGTGCTCGGGCGCTATCTGCCGGAATTCGGAGCCATCACAGGCAAGATGCAACACGACCTGTTCCACATCTATACGGTTGACGCCCACACATTGCAGGTCGTGGAGAACATGCGCCGCTTCCGCTATCCGGGTGCCGAGGAGCAATTCCCGATCGCAGCGCACATCGTGAAGCGCCTGCCCAAAGTAGAGCTTCTTTACATCGCCGGTCTCTATCACGACATCGCCAAAGGACGTGGTGGCGATCATTCCACCCTGGGCATGGTCGACGGCGCGGAGTTCTGCCGACTGCATCATCTAAGCGCGTGGGACACCAAACTGGTGGCATGGCTGATAGGCAAACACCTGCTTATGTCGATGACAGCGCAACGCATGGATATCGCTGATCCTGAGGTGATTCAACAGTTCGCTCTGCAGGTCGGCGACAAGTTGCACCTCGATTATCTCTATGCCATGACTGTCGCCGACATTTGTGCCACGAATCCGACGCTCTGGAATACCTGGCGTGCGGCACTGCTGAGGCAGCTGTACCTCAGCACCAAGCGGGCCTTGCGCCGCGGGCTGGAAAATCCCATCGATCGCGCTGACCGCATCAAGGACAAGCAGGAAAGCGTCATGCTCAAGTTGACCGATCGCGGCATCGGTCCGGAGCAGATCGAGCACATATGGGCCAATGTCGATGATGAATATTTCGTTCGCGAATCCTCCGCCAACATTGCGTGGCATACGGAAGCAGTTGCTCGGAATGAAGGTCAGGACACACTGATTCTGGTCGAAGACACGAGTGACACAGTGACTGAGGGCGGGACACAGATATTCATCTACACACTCAACCGCAATCATCTGTTTGCCAGCACCGCATCTGCCATCGAAAAGCTCGGTTTGAACATCATGGATGCGCGCATTTTCACATCCGCGAAAAACTACTGCATGAATACTTTCACAGTGCTGGAAAGTGATGGCACCCCTGTCAGTGGCAGCATTGTGCGCCGCAAGGAAATAATCGGCCTGATTCGTGAGTACCTTCTGGACCCAAGTCAACACCTGAAGGCATCCACCAAGCGGATCGATCGCAAGCTCAAACATTTCAGCAGACACGTTGAAACTGAAGTCATCAATTCCGACGACAACCCTTACACGACACTGGAAATCAACTGCCCTGACCAGCCTGGCATCCTGGCGTCGATTGGCAAGATTTTCGCTGATCACAGCATTCAGTTGCAGAACGCTCGCATTGCGACACTCGGAGAACGCGTGGAAGACTTGTTCTTCATTCTGGACACTGACAACCGCAAGATTACCGACGCGGAAGACATTGAGAAGCTGCAGAATGACATACGTCAGGAGCTGGGCGACTGAGTCATGATCACTGTCTATGGCATAGCCAATTGCGATTCGATCAGGAAGACCCGGCAGTGGCTCGACGCGCATGATGTTTCCTATCAGTTTCACGATTACAGAAAGCAGGGGCTGGACGCGGCGCTTTGTGATGAACTGCTCGGCGCCCTGCCATTGTCCACTCTCATCAATTCACGAGGCACTACCTGGCGGGGCCTCCCGGAACAGTTACGTGTGTCACTGGAGCCGAACAACGCTGCGGCCTTGATGCAGGCATGGCCAGCGGTGATTCGCCGTCCACTGATACGCGCTCCAGGCGGCTGGCTCTGCAGTGCCGACCCGGTCGTTCTGAACTCGCTGCTGGCTGACGCCTGAAATCTGCTTACATTCACTGGAGATTGCAAACCATGCCACACACACTGTCTCTGCACAGTCTCGGGATCGGACTCGCCACGCGCAATGGGCGCGGCGACATCATAGAAGTATTTTTTCCTGTTGTTCTGCGCGCACCCTCTGCGGTGTTTGCCGCAGCACTGGCAGCAGCATGTGGGTACAAGGAAGGGAATACAGCACTGAGCCTCTCCACCGCAATGGTGCCAGGCCTGCTGACCAGCGCGCCCGAGGATATTCTTTTGTCCTTGCAAGCCATGGCGGGCGCGCAGGCCGACCTCACTGTGATGTTTATTGAGACCGATGCAGCACCCACCTGCATTGCGGAAGTGTATTTGAAGCTGCATCTGCTCTCGCATCGTCTCTGCAAACCCCACTCACTCAACCTGACGGGCGCCTTCGGTCTGTTGCAGAATCTGGCATGGACGAACAAGGGCGCTATCGACCTCGCCGATCTGCCGGCGCGCCAGCTTGAAGCGCGACTGCAGGGCGAACTTCTTGAAGTGATGTCCGTCGACAAATTTCCGAAAATGAGCAACTACATTGTTCCCAAGGGCGTGCGCATTGCGCACACAGCACGGGTCAGACTGGGCGCCTATCTGGGTGAAGGCACCACGATCATGCATGAGGGTTTCGTCAACTTCAACGCTGGCACTGAAGGCCCGGCCATGGTTGAAGGGCGCATCTCCGCCGGCGTCATGATCGGTTCCGGAAGTGATCTGGGGGGTGGCTGCAGCACCATGGGCACTCTCTCCGGAGGCGGCACTGAAGTCATCTCAGTTGGCCGCGACTGCCTGATCGGCGCCAATGCCGGACTCGGGTTTCCGCTGGGAGATCGCTGCATCGTCGAAGCGGGTCTTTATGTGACAGCCGGCACCAAGGTACTGCTGCTGGACAAGGACAATCAGGTGGTTGGCACGCGCAAGGCACGCGAACTCGCGGGTAAGTCTGACCTGCTGTTTCGTCGCAACTCTGTCACGGGCGCCGTGGAATGCAAGGCTAACAAGACAGCCATCGCACTGAATGAAGAACTTCACACTCACAACTGAGGACGCTTCTTGCGTCTTTTGCAGGTAATGCCATGTCCCCTACTCTGGCCTTGACGAAGGCCTTGATTGAAAGAGCGTCCGTTACTCCCAGTGATGGCGGGTGCCATGCACTGCTGGCGAAGCGCCTTGAAGCGATGGGCTTTGTGGTGGAATCACTGCCGTTCGGTGAAGTACAGAATTTCTGGGCCCGCCTGGGCACGCAAGGCCCTCTGTTTGCGTTCGCGGGGCATACTGATGTTGTTCCACCCGGCCCCAGTGAGCATTGGGACAGCGACCCTTTTTCGCCACAGGTTCGGGATGGCGTTCTTTATGGACGCGGCGCGGCGGACATGAAAGGCAGCATCGCCGCGATGGTCACCGCCTGCGAACGCTTTGTCGCGTCGGGTCGGCCTCTGCGCGGATCGATTGCCTTCCTGATCACCAGCGATGAGGAAGGCAGCGCCGTGAACGGCACGGTCAAAGTAATCGAGGTGCTCGAGAAGCGTCAGGAAAAAATTCAGTACTGCATCGTTGGCGAACCTTCCAGCACGTCGCAAGTCGGCGATGTCATCAAAATTGGCAGGCGCGGCTCATTGCACGGGCGCCTGACCGTCCATGGCGTTCAAGGGCATGTGGCGTATCCGCACCTGGCCCGAAATCCCATTCACAGGGCGATGGCGCCGCTGGATGCCCTGTGCCGCGAACGCTGGGACGAGGGTAACGAATCGTTTCCGCCGACCAGCTTCCAGATCTCCAACATTCATGCTGGCAAGGGCACTGACAACGTCATACCTGGCGAACTCGACGTTGCATTCAACTTCCGCTATTCCACAGCTCTTACTGAAGAGGCCATCAAAACGCGTACGATGGCTATCCTGGATGCGAATGGCCTGGAGTACTCCCTTGCCTGGCATTTGTCAGGAAAGCCCTTCCTGACGCAACGTGGAACACTGATAGACATTGTCGCGGCAAGTATCAAGGCGGTGACAGGTATCGATACGGAGTGCTCCACCACTGGGGGCACGTCCGATGGCCGCTTCATTGCGCCAACCGGCGCTCAGCTGCTGGAGCTGGGGCCGTGCAATGCCACCATTCACAAGGTCAACGAGAATGTGCGCGTAGCCGATCTGGATGCGCTTAGCAGGATCTATGAAGACGTGCTGATACGGCTCGTCGGCTGAGTCAGATAGATATCGAAGCGGCTTGAACTGCCCAGCAACTGGAAGGATGGTTTGCGCTCTTCCAGGAATCCGGCAATTCGCGGCCGTTTGACCACTACTCGTTTCTGCGCTGCCTGCAGCGCCTTGAGCAGCAGGCCATCAGCCGGAGGCTCATCGTCCAGCAATTGCTGAAGCATGAACATGTTCTTCTTGACCTTCGCTGACTTCTTGCGGCGCTCGGGAAACATCGGATCAAGATAAATGACATCAGGGGCATCGCCCAGTGTTGCAAAATCAATGCAACTGCTGTCGCCCAGCACCAACTGCATCCTGGCAGCGGCATTGCGGACACGAACATCCTCACTTTGCGCTGCGCGCTGCAGTCCATCTTCAAGCAAGGCGTGGAGCAGCAAGGAACGCTCCAGCATCAATACATCGCATCCTGCATGGGCCAGAATGAAAGCATCCTGGCCCAAACCAGCCGTAGCATCGATGACTCGCAAAGACTGACCCATACGCACTCCTGTCGCCTTTAACAGCGCTTCCGGCTGCAGTGGGTGCCGCTGACGCCAGGCCATGGCCTTGTCGTCAAAATCAACGCTGATGGCCCCCAGAGAGGGATCGCTGACTCTGATCAACGTGAGGAGTCCGTCCTTCTTGCACAACTGGAAATCAGACGCGGCAGACATTGCAATGCAATCCCCTCAGGACTGCACGAAGAAGTGAACAGCCAGCAGTCCCAGGCCCATCAACACGCGATAAATGACGAATGGCATGAAGCCTGTGCGCTCGATGAGCTTGAGGAAATAGTGAATGCAGGAAAAGGACACAAAAGCAGAGACGATGATGGCGTAGACCAGTATGCCCAACTGGGCTTGCGAATTGTCCTGCAGCAACTCCGCTCCTTTGAGCAGACCGCTGGCCATGATTATCGGAATTGCCAGAAGAAACGAGAATCGCGCAGCCGCCTTGCGGTCAAGTCCACAGGCCAGTGCAGCGGTCATGGTAACGCCGGATCGAGACGTACCTGGAATAAGCGCCAGGACTTGTGCAAAGCCAACAATGAGGGTGGTGCGCAGGGAGAGCTTGTCAAGATCGACGCGTTCTACTTTCAGGCTGTCAGCCCACCACAACAGAATGCCAAAGAAAATGGAGGTGAACGCTATAAGCAGCATGGAGCGCGCATACAGCTCGATGACATCAGCAAGCAGCAATCCGGCGATTCCAGCGGGTATCGTGCCTAGCACAACAAACCAAGCCAGCCTTGCGTCCAGCGACATGCCACCCCCCGTCAACGAACGAGCCCAGGCCCCGAACAGTTTGGCAAGGTCCGCCCGGAAATACGTCAGCACTGCAATCAGGCTGCCGATATGGACCGCGACATCAAATACCAGCCCCTGGTCCGGCCAGCCCAGCAATTCCTTGGGAAGGAGAATGTGAGCGGAACTTGATATCGGCAGGAACTCCGTAAGGCCTTGCAGAAAAGCGAGAAACGTAATCTGAAATAGTGAGAGTTCCATGTCAGGTCTGATAGTCCATCTGTTCTTTGAGATACACAGGAAGCACCATTGGCGCAGACACTCCCAACCCTTTACGGCAGTGCTGCACTGCAATCATGCTCAACGTCTTGGCGTCCGATCTACATTCATGCATGGTGGCATGGCTGCCACGTGCAGCGGGCAACAGAGTCCAGCCATCACCCGCGGCAAATCCATCTGGCGTGAAGATCGCCAGAGAAGGTTCGCAGACCTGCTCATTCCCGATCAGAATCGGGTCTTCGCCAACAATTTGATAACTCGCCGCATACACTTCGTCTTCGCGAGCAAGCAGACAGACACTCACCAAGTCACAGTGCTGTTCGAGATGCGCTTGCATGGCCATCACAGCCAGCGAAGAAATACATAACACAGGGACACCCGTGGCGAACGACAATCCTTGTGCGACACCGGCACCGATCCGCAGACCTGTGAAAGACCCCGGCCCGATGACTAATGCGATAGCATCCAGATCGCGAGCACGCAGGCCCTGCTCGGCAAGCAGCGCTTCGATCATTGGCAGCAATTGTCGTGCGTGCTGACGCGGAGCAGCACTGACACGTGAAGTGATTTTTTCAGAAATATTCAGTGCTACTGAGCAAATTGCGTGAGACGTATCGATAGCGAGAATTTTTGTCATGGCGGGAGTATACAGATCTGAATTAAAAGATCCCTCAGGACATTCCTGCTCTGAGGGATCGGTCATACCTTATGCTTGCGTCCTTGCTCAGGACGCATCAGATCAACTCGCTGCCGGAGCAGGCGCAGCGGCGGGAGCCACTGGTGCTGCAGCAGGCGCTGCAGCTTTCTTTGCCGGTGCTGCTTTCTTCGCGGGTGCTGCCTTCGCTGGTGCTGCCTTGGGAGCAGACACAGCCTTTTTCACAGCAACTACTTTCTTCACAACTGCCGCTTTCTTCACAGCAACTTTTACCGCTGGCGCAGCCTTCTTGGCAGGCACTGCTTTCTTGACAGGAGCTGCCTTCTTTGCAGGCGCAGCTTTCTTGGCCACAGGAGCCTTTTTCACAGCAGGCTTGGCTGCAGGCGCTGCCTTTTTCGCTACGGCTGCCTTCGCTGGCGCTTTCTTGGCAGCTGCTTTGCCTTTCACTGCAGCTTTGACTTTCGCAGCGACTCCTGACACAGCGGACTTGACGGCTTTGACAACTTTCTTGGAAGCCGCTTTTGCTTTCAGCGCTGCACGTCGTGCTGCTGTCTTCTCCTTCAGTGCAAGTTTCTTCGCTGCCGCGCGTGCTTTCACAAGTGCGCGTTTCGTAGCGATGCGCTCCCGAGTAATACGCTTCTTCGCCGCTGACTTGGCTTTGGCCGCCGCTTTTTGTGCCGCCGCTTTCGCTTTCACGGCAGCTTTCTTTGCTGCAATCTTGCGCTTGAGCTCTTCTTTCTTGGTACGAGCTGCTTCCTTGGTGGAATCAGCCTTGGACCGCTTCTTCTTCCACGCATCCGCGAATGCCTTCACTGCTTTGGCAAGATCTGCTTCAGCTTTTGCTGCAATGGTAATCTTTCGCGCGTCAGCACTTGCCTTGAGTTTTGCAGCGGTTTGAGTAGCTTGAAGTTTGGTTGCAGCAGTGCGGGCTTTTACAGCGGACGTCTTGCTTGTAGCGGTAGAGTTCTTGGAAGCTTTAGTTTTAGCAGAAGCGGCTTTGCCTTTTGCTGTTGCAACTGGCTTGGCTTTTGGGGCTGCGCCCTTTGGCTTTTTCGCTGATGCCGTTGTCACTTTTGCAGGAGCAGCATCACCGGTTTTTTTTGCTGCCGATTTAGCAGGCGCCTTCTTTGTCGCTTTAACTTTAGCCATACTGATATCTCTCCAAATATGTGGAACAAAACCACTTTAATTTCTTCAACAGAGGCCTAGCCTTGTTTGAGCCGCACCATAGCACAAATAATATCGCTCATACAGCATCACTGCTTGGAATTTTTGAAAAAAATCAACTTATTCCGCGTTTTTTTGCGAAAAAACCAATTGAAGAATGTCAGAAAGGGTATTTGAGAAAATTCAGCATCGCGCATCTACATTTTTAATGAGAGCGCCAGCGTTGCTCTGGCGCTCTCTGTTGGGAATTACATGGCACTGAGCAAGCGTGTAATTTCTGTTCGCACAATCTCGACATCAACAGCACCATTGAGCTGCTCGACTTTGACTGCACTGCCTGCGCGTTGCAGATCCTTGTAGAAATCGACAAGTGGCTTGGTTTGCTGGTGATAAACCTGCAAGCGTTTGCGAATCGTTTCTTCCTTGTCGTCGTCACGCTGGATCAGTGCCTCACCAGTCAGATCATCGAGATTTTCGCGCGCAGGAGGATTGAAGATTGTGTGGTAAATGCGTCCTGAATCGGGGTGAACGCGACGACCGCTAAGACGTTTTACAATGTCTTCGTCTTCAACAGCGATCTCTACCACGACATCAATGGCGATACCGGCGTCCACCATAGCTTGTGCCTGGGGAATCGTGCGTGGGAAACCATCGAACAGAAATCCTTTTGCGCAATCTGCCTGCGTGATGCGCTCTTTCACTAGTGCAATGATGATTTCATCCGTAACAAGCCCACCAGAAGCCATGACCTCTTTTACTTGCAAGCCGAGGGCACTGCCCGCTTTGACGGCCGCACGCAGCATGTCGCCTGTAGAAATCTGCGGTATTCCAAACTTCGTCATGATGAATTGTGCCTGCGTCCCCTTCCCCGCCCCAGGGGCCCCCAACAATATCACTCGCATAAAACACTCCTGAATAATGTCTGAAATCATTTCAGACAGACTTTCTATTGAAAATTAACGCGGCAATCCAAAGATTTGGACCTTACACCAAAGGCAAGCACCGAAACAAGGAGGCGCATGGTCAGCCACAAACGTGCCTTCAAACTTTACTTCTGGCTTCTTCTGTCTTGATCTCATTCCACAAATCATCAAGTGCTGCCATATCCATGGCATGCAAAGGCATCTGACGCGCTAAAGCGACAACCTCCATACTGCGAAAGCGTTGCTCAAACTTGCGATTGGCAGCGCGCAACGCCGTCTCGGGATCAATGTCGAGATGTCTCGCAAGATTGACGCAACTGAACAGCACATCGCCAAACTCTGCCTGCATTCCTTCCTTGTCCTGGCGCCTCATTTCCACTTCAAGTTCGGCAATTTCCTCAAGAAGCTTTGCAAGCACCGGCTGCGGGTCCTGCCAGTCGAACCCCAACGATGCGGCTCGCTTCTGCAATTTGCGCCCGCGCTCCATGGCTGGGAGAGTGCCAGGAACATCATCCAGAACACTGGGCACTGTTCCCGACGGCGTGCGCGACGCTTTCAACTCACGCTCCAGATTCTTGATCTGTTCCCAGCGAATGGCCACCGTCTCTGCGTCAAGCGCCAGAGTCTCGCTGCCAAAACTCTGCATAGTGCCGTCAGGAAATACATGGGGATGGCGGTGCAGGAGTTTCTCTGCAACAGCCTGGGCCACATCATTGAAGTTGAAGCGACCTTCCTCGTTGGCGATCTGCGCATAGAACACTACCTGAAACAGCAGATCACCAAGCTCATCGCGCAATTGCAGGAAGTCACCGCGTTCGACAGCATCAATGACTTCATAGACTTCTTCCAGAGTGTAGGCAATGAGGGACTGAAGCGTCTGCTTTCTATCCCAGTCACACCCATGGTCGGGATCACGAAGTTGCCGCATGACCGTCAGCAGTTGACTCAGTGAAGGGGTATCAGTCATGGACAAAGCTCTCCAGTGCATTGGCAGTAGTCACGCGTAGCTTGTTGGTGTTGGCAAGTCGGGAGAGCTGCCAGCGACTACTCGGCGAGCCTCAATGACATTGTTCAATCGGCTGATTTTTTCGAGAACTCTCGAAAGCACCGGATAGGAATCCACTTCCACCTGCAGGCTCATACGGGCGGTACCAGAGTTTCGATCGGTGCGCGTATTGACTTCCATCACTTCTATCTGCGCATCCGCCAGAATAGTGGTGATGTCGCGCAACAGACCTGCTCGGTCATAGGCCAGAATGTACAGCTCCACCAGCATGCTGATGCGCCGCCCGTCACCCCACTGCACTTCAATGAAATTCTCGTCGCTCTCGAGCTGGTAATGCAGCGCCACTGGACAATCAGGTCTGTGAACAACCACATGATTGTCTTCACTCAGACAGCCAACTACAGGATCCCCTTCCATTGGGGAGCAACAGCTGGCGAGCTGAGTGGAGAAACGTCCCGCACCAAAGACATGTGTCTGCTGCACCGGCGACTCCGCCGCAAGGCGGGATTCTTCGAGAACACACAGCAATTGCAAAAGTTCCTGAACTGCGGCAATCACTTCGTCCACTCCGATGGCACTGACGCCCACCGCCGCGAACAGTCCCTCTTCATTCTTGCAGCCCAATTTACGGGCTAGGTCACGATAATTGGGATGGGCCACAGCAAGACGCTCGAACTCCTCTGCAAGCAGTGCGCGACCATGGTTGACGTTCTGCTCGCGCCCTTGTGTCTTGAACCATTGAATCAGCTTGGCTTGAGCACGCGGCGTATTGGCGTAACCCAACCCGGGCTTGAGCCAGTCGCGACTCGGAGTGCTCTGTTCATCTGCAAGCACTTCCACCCGGTCGCCAGTTTGCAGTCGATAGCTCAGAGGAACCGTCTTGCCATTCACGCGAGCGCCGCAGCATTTGTTGCCAATTTCGGTATGTACGTAATAGGCGAAATCGAGAGGCGTGGCACCCATCATCATATCCACGACATGGCCTTCAGGCGTGAACACATAGATGCGATCAGGCGTAGAAGAGTCGCTGCGAAGCTGCTCCGCCAAACCACCCACCATCCCCATCTCGTCATGCCAGGCCAGCAACTGCCGCAGCCACGCAATCTTGTCGTCGAAGCTGTCCTTGTAATGCGGATCCGTGATGCCTTCCTTGTAGCGCCAGTGAGCGCAGACACCCAGCTCTGCATCTTCATCCATTGCGAAAGTGCGGATCTGAATCTCGAAAACTTTCTTGTCAGGACCAATGACAGCGGTATGCAGGGACTGGTAGCCGTTCTCCTTCGGGGTCGCGATATAGTCATCGAACTCATTGGGTATCACGCGCCAGAGGTTATGCACGATGCCAAGCGTGGCATAGCAGTCGCGAACTTCAGGCACCAGAATGCGTACTGCACGGATATCGAATATCTGCGAGAAATCGAGTTTCTTCGCCTGCATCTTGCGCCAGATGCTGTAGATATTCTTTGCGCGCCCTGTCACTTCCGCATCAATATTGGCCCGGTCCAGCTGCCGGCGCAGCTCTTCGGTCACTTCCACGACGAATCGTTCGCGATCCACGCGACGCTCATCCAGCAGACTGGCAATTCGCTTGTAATTGTCTTCCTGCAGGTATCGGAATGACAGGTCTTCCAGCTCCCACTTCAACTGTCCGATACCCAGCCGATGAGCAAGTGGGACGTAAATCTCGAACACTTCGCGCGCCACTCGTTGACGCCGCTCTTCAGGCGCGTTCTTGACTGCACGCAGCGCACAGGTGCGTTCGGCAAGCTTGATCAGAGCCACACGCACATCATCAATAAGTGCGAGCAGCATTTTGCGAACATTCTCTACCTGATCTCCGGACTGGCCGAGGACACGGGTACGGGAGGTGTCAGTCTCGTTGATGGCGGCCATTCGCTGTACGCCCTCCACCAGCTTTGCTACTTCATCCCCGAATTCCGTCCGCAGTGAATCAAGAGTGACACGCGACTCCCGCACACTGCGGTACAAGATGGATGCAATCAGCGCTTCGCTGTCGAGACGCAACTCCACAAGTATTTCTGCCATCTCTAGACCGGTAAGATAGCTGTTGCGTCCGGCCCATACGGTATTTGTCGCGCGCGCCCGTTGTTCCGCATCCCAGCTGAGCTCGCAGGCACGCCGGATACGTTCGTGGTGATCGAGTGTGCCGCGCAACTGCAATGTGGCAAGCCACTCTTCGAAGCAGATACTGCCATCGGGGTTGAACTTGTGACTTTCTCGTACCTGAACCATGGGGCGACACCAACTCTCAGCAGGAATTTCAGGACTTGGCGAGCACGAACTCGGCAATGGACTCAACATGCGATGTATGTGGAAACATGTCCATGACTCCAGCCCGGGTGAGCACATAGCCATGCTTTACAAGCTCTCCGGCATCGCGCGCCAGTGTTGCAGGATTGCAGGAGATATAAAGAATCTTGCGGGCACCCAGCGCTGCCACGACGGGAATGATTTCCAGAGCTCCTGAGCGTGGCGGGTCGAGCAGGATCTTGTCGTATCTGCGCGCGGCCCAGCTACTGGCTCCGAAGTCCTCGCACAGATTCGCTGCGTGAAATTCGACGTTGTTGAGGCCGTTCTCACGTGCGTTTTCAAACCCACGCCTGACCATCTCCTCGCTGCCTTCAACGCCAACCACATACCGACTGCGTGTTGCCAGTGGCAACGTGAAATTGCCCAGGCCGCAAAACAAGTCGAGAATCTGTTCATCTTCCTGCGGATCAAGCATGGTGAGTGCACGGTTTATCATGTGCCGATTGAGCTCACCATTGACCTGTGTGAAATCAGTCGGATGAAACGCCATGCGCAGACCGAAATCCGGCAAGTGGTAATAGAGCCTGTCACCGCCATCAACAGGCCAGGCCTTGTGCACTGAGTCCGGTCCCTTCGGTTGAAAGTACATCTGCACGGCATGGTCCCGCGCGAACTGCAGAAACGCTTCGTGATCCTCTGCGGACAATGGCTCCAGATGTCGCACGATCAACACCACATCTTCCGCTGGATGGATGCCCTCTGCCGACGTTGTTGGGAGCTCTCCGACGGCCACTTCAATCTGCGGAATCGTGAACCGGCACTCCAGCGCAGCCAGAAAGACGCGCAGCGGCGCGATCAAGCCTGACACTTTCTGGTTGAGCACCGCACAGTCGGTCATCTGCGCAATGAAAGTGCTGTTCTTCTCGCGAAACCCTACCAGCATGGACTCTTTCTTGGTGACATAGCGCACGGCCAGTCGCGCCTTGCGGCGATAGGCAACACTCTGGCTACGAATGGCTGGCATGTGCTCATACTGGGTGAGTCCGCCAATGTGCTGCATTTGTTCGTGCAGGACCCGCTCCTTCAACAGCACCTGAGCGTCGGGATGCAAATGCTGCATTGCACAGCCTCCACATACGCTGGCATGGGCACAGGGAGGCTGCACCCTCTCGCTGGCCGACACCAGAATTTCCTGTGCCCGCAGCTCGTCGTACTGCTTGTGGCGAGCGACATAGAGCGCCTTGACGGTCTCACCGGTCAGTGCACCATCGACGAAGGCAATCTTGCCTTCGATACTGGCAATGCCGCGCCCGTCGTGACTGAGGCGCTGAATTTGCAGCTCCAAGGCATCAGTGGGCAGTTTGTTGCGGCGTCTTGCGTTCTTCATACGTTGTTCCTGGTGCTCATCTGCACATACATTGGAGGCACGCAGGGTCAGCATCAATGACTCGGCGCATGAATTCGGAAGGGGCGATCAGGCAAATACACCCGTTGAAAGATATCTGTCACCTCGATCACAGACGATCGCCACTATGACGGCATTGCTCAGCGTCTTGCTCAATTCCAGCGCTGCAAACACCGAGCCTCCAGACGATACTCCGCAAAAGATACCTTCCTCTCTGGCGAGCGCTCGCATGGTGTTCTCGGCATCCGCCTGATCGATGTCCATGATCTTGTCTACGCGCGAAGCATCGAAAATGGAAGGCAGGTATTCCACCGGCCAGCGCCTGATCCCGGGAATGCGCGAGCCTTCACGTGGCTGGAGACCCACAATGGCAATTGCAGGATTTTTTTCCTTCAAATAACGCGAAACGCCCATGATGGTGCCTGTTGTGCCCATGGAACAGACAAAATGCGTAACAGTGCCATTGGTATCACGCCAGATCTCGGGACCGGTATGCAGATAGTGGGCATTGGGATTGTCCGGATTGGCAAACTGATCCAGCACTTTGCCCCGCCCTTCCCGGGACATGCGCTGAGCCAGGTCACGAGCACCTTCCATGCCCTGTACTTCGGTTACGAGAATCAGCTGAGCACCGTAGGCAGACATCGACGCACGTCTTTCAGCGGACATGTTCTCTGGCATGATCAGGATGAGACGGTAGCCCTTGACCGCGCAGACCATTGCGAGTGCTATGCCGGTATTGCCACTGGTCGCCTCGATGAGGGTATCGCCCGGATGTATATCGCCGCGCAATTCAGCCTGCAGAATCATGTTGTAGGCGGGACGGTCCTTGACGGACCCGGCAGGATTATTGCCTTCAAGTTTGACCAGAAGTGTATTGCTGGTGACGCCAGGCAAGCGCGCGAGTTTGACAAGCGGCGTGTTGCCTATCTGGGATTCGATCAGCGGGTAGGTAAAGGACATCAAGGTGTCTCACTTAAAATTTGGCGAGATTTTACCTTTTATTGTCTTGGCCTGAAAGTAAACCGCGGGGCCGTAAAATCATTCCCGGGGGCGCAGCGACTGGAACAGCTCTCGACTCACGAGCGGCTTGTCCCCCAGCAAGCGTTGCAACGCGATTCGCGTCAGACGCATCGCGGCACGACCATGGGATTTTTCAGCAAATTCGCCACTGCGCAGGGCACAGATTTCTGCGCCGCTGAACAGAGTTTGAGAGAGCGCGTGCGCATCAGAATGAACCGCAAGACGCTCAAAACCTTCATCGGCCAGAAAGAGATAACGTCCCTCCTCTGTGATTGGCTCGCCAGACCTGCAATCTTCGTGGAGATTGAGTCCGTATCCGAGAGCGTCCAGTAGATCGAGCTCGAAACGTCGCAGCACGGCCATGACATCTCGATCCGTGCTCAAGCCAATGATTGCCTGCTGGTAGGAGCGGTACAAATCTGCCTGAGGTTCATGACTCATCAGCAATCGCACCAGCAATTCATTCAGATATAGCCCACTGAACAAGCGCGTGCCATGCAGACTGAACGCCCCATGACTGACTTCGATGGCGGTGAGATTCTTGAGATCGTTGCGCCCCATCATGCTTACAAGCAGCGGCTGAAATGGTTGCAACAGCGCTTTGTTGCGGGCGTTTGGGCGCCGCGCTCCCTTGGCGACAGCTCGCACTCGCCCGTAGTCCAGGCTGAAAAAATCCACCAGCAGACTGGTGTTCTGAAAGGGCTGAGCATGCAGTACCCACGCAGGCTGCAATTCGATCCTGGCGATCATCGCCCTGCCCTCCGCAATCAGTCGATGTGATAACCAAGACTCTGCAAGGCGCGTTCGTCGTCAGCCCAGCCGCTCTTGACCTTGACCCAGAGGTTCAACATGACCTTTGCGTCAAAGGCCTTTTCCATATCGACCCGCGCGGCGCTGCCGATCGTTTTCATGCGCGCTCCCCGCGTACCGATGATGATCTGCTTCTGACTTTCCTTGTCCACCAGCACCAGGCCGTGAATGTGCACAATCCCGTCCTGTATGGTGTATTTCTCAATTTCCACAGTAACTTCATAAGGCAATTCATCACCAAGTTGTCGCGTTATCTTCTCGCGAATGATCTCGGCTGCCAGAAAACGCGAGCTGCGATCGGTCACCTGATCTACGGGATACAGAAATGGGCCAAGAGGCAGATACTTCTCCACGCATTTCTCCACTGCATCCAGATTGTGGTTGGAGAGTACGGACAGCGGGATGATCTCAGCGAATTCGCGCTTCTTTGCCATCCGTTCAATATGCGGCAGCAGACGTCCGGGTGATTCCAGCAGGTCACACTTGTTGATAAGGAGAAGAACAGGCACCTTCACCTTCTTCAGAGCCTCGAGCACCATTTCATCTTCTTCATTGAACACCATGCGCTCGACGACAAACAGCACTACATCCACACCATCCAGCGCACTGGTCGCCGTGTTGTTCATGACGCGATTGATCGCTTTTTTCTGGCTCTTGTGAATGCCTGGCGTGTCCACGTAGACAAACTGCAGAGAACCTACTGTCTTGATGCCAAGAATGCGATGTCGCGTTGTCTGTGGCTTGCGCGAAGTAATACTGATTTTCTGTTCGAGGAGATGATTGAGCAACGTGGACTTGCCGACGTTGGGGCGGCCCACGATGGCGATGAAGCCACAGCGCTCCTGATTCTGAGTATCATCCTGCATTGTCATAAGCGGATCTTCATAGGTGGAGAGTTTCATGACTCGATGGCCCGCAGTGCCTGACCCGCAGCATCCTGCTCCGCGAGCCTGCGGTTGCGACCTTTGCCTGTCGTCGCGTTCGGCAATAGTGTGACGTGGCAGGACACGACGAATATCTGTTCGTGATCAGTGCCTTCCACTGTGACGACTTCGTACCGGGGCACAGGCAATGCGCGGGCCTGCAGCGTCTCCTGCAGCTGGGTTTTGGCGTCCTTGTGCAGCTCGGAGCTGACATGTTTGAGAAACTGCCCGGCAAACAAGCGGAGCACGCAGGCGCGGCAGGCGTCCAGGCCTCCGTCGCTGTAAATGGCACCAAGTACCGCTTCCAATGCATCAGCCAGAATCGACGCGCGCTGACGCCCCCCGGATTTGAGCTCGCCCGGGCCGAGGATCAGCAGCTCTCCGATCCCCAGGCGCGTGGCGATGTCGGCAAGACTCTGCTGATTCACAAGTCCTGCACGCATGCGGCTCAGCTCCCCTTCCGGAGCCAATGGAAAGCGCAAGAACAGCTCTTCAGCGATAAGGAAACCGAGCACTGAGTCGCCCAGAAACTCCAGACGCTCGTTGTTCAGACGATTGGCACTGCGATGAGTCAACGCCTGTTCGGCAATCGCAGCGTCCTTGAACTGATAGGCGACGCCTTTCTCGAGGTGTCGAAGCGGCGCCGTCATTTATTCGATTCGATCGTCAAAGCTGATGACGACATCAATATTGGCCACCAGAGGGACACGGCGTTCGTACTCTATGACAAGGACAGGTTCGGCGTTCTCGCGCTCCAGCGTGACGCTGTTGAGATTGAAGTCGCGGACATTGTTGACACGCAGACCATTGGCTATCTCTTCGCGAATCTCGCCCTGCGTCAGGGTTGCCGCCCGACCATCTGCGATCAGCTCTTCGGCCACGCCTTTCACGAAATTATGGTCCAGATACACCGGCAATATTTTCAGCCCGAATGTCAGTCCGCTGACAAGCAGGACCAGCATCATCAGCAGGCCGAACTTCGAAAATCCACGCTGCAAATCTGGCATGGGCAGGTACAGATTCTTCATGGCACTCTCCTGGAAAGAGACGATCCCGACGCAGCGTGGATCCCCTGTGTTTGACCCGGGACATTATAGAGTCGAAGCACTGCCGAACCGCGACACAGTGCGCGTTTCAGAGAATCAATCCATTGCGGCTGAAGGAAGGCAGGCTCCAGCCAGCCTCTTTGTGCATCCACACCGCAAAGGCCTTGCCCACGATGTTCTGTTCCGGCACCGCCCCCCAGACCCGGCTGTCCGCACTGTTGTCTCGATTGTCACCCATCATGAAGTAGTGCCCTTCCGGCACTACCCAGACCGTCCGTCCACCATCGCGCGATGGGGCATTCATGATTTGAGTTTCATGATCCACCTCACCCAGCTTTTCGGTGAGCAGGATTCCGCTCTGCATCATGCCATTGGGCATCTCGATTTCAACCTGGTCAATCGGCTCGGAGACTACACGTTCGTCATTGATGTACAGCACTTTGTCTTCATAGCGAATGGTATCACCAGGCAAACCAACTACCCGTTTGATGAAATAGCGGCTGTCGTGCGGCGGAATGAACACCATCACTTCGCCTCGTTTCGGATCATTCATGGCAACGATCTTGGTTCCGACCACGGGCAGGCGCAATCCGTAGGTAAATTTGTTCACCAGGATGAAGTCGCCCACTTCCAGGGTGGGAATCATGGAGCCGGACGGAATTTGAAAGGGTTCCACAAGAAAGGAGCGCAGGACCAATACGATCAGCAACACTGGGAAAAAAGACTTGGCATACTCGACGACCACCGGCTCCTGCTCCGCAACGGCAATGGCATTTGCGAGCGCCTCACTGGGGGGCTGTTGAACCGCCTTGAGTTTCTCGACCGCCTGTCGGCGGGGCTCTGCATTGATCATGCGATCAAACAGGGCAACGGCGCCGGTCAGCATCACCAGCACCAGCAACACCAGCGAAAAATCGATATCCATCAGCTATCCACCTTGAGCACGGCCAGGAATGCCTCCTGGGGTACTTCGATATTGCCCACCTGCTTCATGCGCTTCTTGCCGGCCTTCTGCTTCTCGAGCAACTTCTTCTTGCGGGACACATCCCCGCCATAACATTTCGCAGTCACATTCTTGCGCAGTGCCTTGACGGTCTGACGCGCAATGATCTGTCCACCGATGGCTGCCTGTATGGCCACATCATACATTTGGCGAGGAATCAGTTCCTTCATTTTCTCCACAAGCAAACGCCCTTTGTGGTGTGCCTGTTCACGATGCACGATCAGCGCGAGCGCATCTATACGGTCGCCATTGATGAGTACGTCAAGGCGGACAAGATTGGCTGGCTCAAAACGGATGAAGTGATAATCCAGCGAGGCATAGCCACGGCTGGCTGATTTGAGCTTGTCGAAGAAGTCCAGCACCACTTCGTTCATGGGTAGCTCGTAACGCAGGGACACCTGCCGACCGATGAACTGCATGTCGCGTTGTACGCCACGACGAGAGATGCACAGATTGATGATGTTGCCGAGGTATTCATGCGGCACGAGGATACTGGCCAGCACTATGGGCTCACGCATTTCATCGATAGACGTAATGGCAGGCAATGCCGAGGGGCTGTCAACACGCACAATCTTGCCGTTGGTGAGCAGCACTTCGTAAACCACCGTTGGGGCTGTGGTGATCAGCGAGAGGTCATATTCGCGCTCCAGGCGCTCCTGAATGATCTCCATGTGCAGCATGCCGAGGAAGCCGCACCTGAATCCGAAGCCCAGGGCGTCTGAGCTTTCCGGCTCGTAGTAGAGCGAGGCATCGTTCAGCGTCAGCTTTTCCAGCGCGTCGCGGAAACTCTCGAAATCGTCGGAAGATACAGGAAACAGGCCGGCATAGACCTGCGGTTGAATCTTCTTGAAACCTGCCAGAGCCGCGACGTCGGAAGTGGAGGCATGCGTCAGGGTATCCCCTACCGGTGCCCCTTGGATTTCCTTGATGCCAGCTACAACGAACCCTACTTCGCCGGCGCGCAGGATATCGGTTTCATGACGCTTCGGGGTAAACACCCCCACGCCATCCACCAGATGTGACTTGCCGATGGTCTTGGCGATGATCTTGTCACCCTTGCGCAATGTACCCTGCTTGACGCGGACCAGTGACACCACGCCCAGGTAGTTGTCGAACCACGAATCGATGATCAGCGCCTGCAGCGGCGCTTCCGTATCTCCCTGTGGGGGGGGGACCAGGCGCACGAGCTCCTCCAGGATGTCGATGATGCCCATGCCTGTTTTGGCACTGGCGCACACCGCCTGGGAGGCATCAATACCGATGATCTCTTCGATCTCCTGACGCACTTTCTCAGGCTCAGCTTGCGGCAGGTCCATCTTGTTGAGCACGGGGATCACTTCCAATCCCTGCTCGATGGCGGTGTAGCAGGTCGCTACGGACTGCGCTTCGACACCCTGACCTGCGTCCACAACGAGCAACGCACCTTCACATGCGGCCAGCGAGCGTGAGACTTCATAAGTGAAGTCCACATGCCCGGGCGTATCAATGAAATTGAGCTGATAGCGCCTACCGTCCTTGCTGTCGTAATACAAAGTGACGCTCTGCGCCTTGATGGTGATGCCTCGTTCGCGCTCGATATCGAGAGAATCAAGCACCTGCTCATTCATCTCACGCTCCTCCAGGCCGCCACAGGTCTGGATGAAGCGATCTGCGAGGGTGGATTTGCCATGGTCGATGTGCGCGATGATGGAAAAATTGCGGATGTGGCTTAAATCACTCACAGGATAGGATCACAAAGTCGAAAATTAATGGGCGAGGTACGAGGCATGTCAGGCACGAACAAAACAAGAGCACGCCCCACCTCGTTTTCAAGGCGGCAAGTCTACAGTATCAGGTTGGGGCTGTCAGTGAATTTCCGGCGGAATATCAGTGGGCTGCAATCGTCAAAGTGCCTTGAAAACATTCTGCTGAAAGGTGGCGTTGCGCGACAGGCAATGCCACCTTTCAGGATCATTCGAGCTCCAGCACCAGGGTTGTGCCACGCCCTTCGCGCACAATTCGCACCGGAACAAAGCCGGTAGCAGGCAGCTGTTCGGCGGCAGCGCTGAAGGCACCAATATCCGGAACTGGCATGCGATTGAGCTCGACAATCACATCTCCCTCCTCAAGTCCTGCGTTTGCCGCAGGGCCGTCCTGCAGCTCTTCGATCCGCACTCCTTGAATTCCGGATACGTCCCGGGCTTCTTCACTCAATTCGCTGATGGTAAGACCAAGGCTGTTGGCTGGCGGTGGCTCTATTGGTGCATTCGAAGAGGCTATACCGCTGCCGGGCAATGCTCCGACCACTACATCCAGTGCAATGGTCTCTCCGTTGCGCATGATCGTCAGTTCCGCGTTTGTCCCCGGGCGCACCTGACCAACATAGAACGGCAGCATGGAGGACGATTCAATTTCTCTGCCATTGAACGCCATGATGATGTCGTCATTCAATACGCCTGCAGTCTCGGCAGGACTGCCAGGCTGCACTTCGTCAACGAAGGCGCCCATAGGACGCTCCATGTAGAACGCTTCCGCCAGCGCAAAATCGACGTCCTTGATCAAAACGCCGAGCAATCCCCGACTTACAGCACCGGTGTCGCGAAGCTGCTCCACCACATTCAACGCCACATTGCTCGGTATGGCGAAAGAGATGCCGTTGGATCCGCCGGTACTGCTCAGAATCTGCGAATTGATGCCGATCACTTTGCCTTCAAGATTGAAAAGCGGACCGCCCGAATTGCCTTGATTGATTGCCACATCCGTTTGAATGAATGAGACATAGTTGGTTTGATTGCCCGGAACAGCCCGGCCTTTTGCACTGACGATACCAGCCGCCGCCGAGAATTCGAGACCGAATGGCGAGCCTATTGCCAGAACCCATTCGCCGACGCGCACAGCCTCTGAATCCCCGAACTCCACGGTAGGAAGGTTCTCGGCATCGATCTTGATCAGTGCCACGTCAGACAACTCGTCTGTCCCTATAATGCGGGCCTGAAATACCCGCCGGTCATTAAGCGTCACAGTAATCTGATCAGCACCGTTTACTACGTGGTGATTGGTGATGACATAGCCATCTTCGGACATGATGAAGCCCGATCCTACGCCGCCACGGGGACGTGACTGCTGCTCCTCCAATTCCGGGGGCAAAGGCTCATCCGGACTCAACTGGCGCAGCAGCTCTTCGATGTCGCCCCGCTCATCCCGCGATGAGGTCACTTGCTGCATGGTCGCAATATTGACAATAGCGGGCCCGTTCTGCTCGACCAAGGCGGCAAAGTCAGGCAACTCGGCTGCGCTCGAGGGTGATGACTGCAGGGAAAGTACCGCTGAAAGCACCAGAGCGCCCCAAATGGCAAGCGTGGCTTTATGAACAGATGAACCCATATTTTTCTCTCCAATGCGAGTTGTCCGGCAATTGCCGAAAACGCAGCAATGTATCAACGATGCCGTAAAGTACAGGGCGATTGTCAGAGGGGCAAGCGCTGAATTGCAACAACGCGGGAGGAATGGCTCAAAGGCTTTCGTTAAGAACAGAGGACAGCGGAGAGTTGCTGCTGTCCTCCATATTTCTAGTTCTCGATCTGATTGACCTGCCGGATCAGTTGCGAATCCTGCAGAATATTGACACCGGGCGTAGCCACGGCATCTTCGCGATACTGAATGGATACGCCGCGAATGTATTCATTGAGACGTTGCTGCGCATCAGCATCGAAACCTGTATCGCCAGCAACTTCAGTTGGGGTGAATGCCAGTGCCTCGGAATTATCCTCAACAAGAGCAGAAGGACGTTGCGCCATGCTGCTTTCCGGAATGCTTTGGTCAACAAATGTCTGCAACCCGACGAAAACGGCCAGAGCAACCGAAGCAGCGATCGCAATACGACCTGCTGCCTGGAACCAGGTGTTGCGTGCCACATCAGACGTAGAAGACTTGATCCCACCATACGGCGCTTCTGCAGCCAATGCCTCCAGCATGGAAAGAGTTCCAGCAGCAGACACTGGCCGCACGACCTCTTTATGGAGAAGGGATCTCGTCAGGTTGTACCGGTCCCAGGTCTGGGCTATCTCAGGGTGACTCGGCATTTCCTTCAACAACCGGCGCAGCTCCAGCTCAGTCGATTCATTATCCATCAAGGCGGATAGTGATTCGGCAAACTCTCGGGCCTGACTGTTTTCCTTGCTCATGCACTACCTCTGGGGACTTGGACTACCTTGCCGGCAGTCAGATCAATGAGTCTCATGAACGAGACTCAACTCAACAAACGCGGGGGGCGACTCCGGCTGCAAGGCTGGGATTGCCACTCTTGCCAGTTTTGACAACAGGTGCAGGACTTCGTTCCATGAACTAATGCATCAAGTCGCGGATTTTTTTATCTATTGCTTCCCGCGCCCTGAAGATTCTCGAACGGACTGTGCCAACTGGACAATCCATGATCTCCGTGATGTCTTCGTAACTCAGGCCGGAAAACTCACGCAGGGTGAAAGCCGTGCGCAAATCCTCCGGCAGTTCGTCGATCGCCTGATAGATCAACTTTTCCAAGTGTTCCTTCTCGAGGATTCCCTCAGGCGAATCTGTGTCACGCAATGCCGTGGTGTCTTCGACCAACTCGGCATCATCCAGATCAAAGTCTGTCGACGGTGGTCGCCGGCCACGAGAGACCAGGTGATTTTTCGCTGTGTTGACGGCGATACGGTACAGCCATGTGTAGAAAGCACTGTCGCCTCGGAACAGATTCAGCGCGCGATAAGCCTTGATGAAGGCTTCCTGTGTGACATCCTCCACTTCGTGAGGGTCTTTGACGAAACGGGAGATCAGTGCAGCTACTTTGTGCTGATAGCGCAGAACCAGCAGATTGAAGGCTGCCTGATTGCCATTGAGTACTCGCTCAACCAGCTGTTGATCAGTGTCTTTGTTCACAAGCTCCGCCCCCTGGCGGAAGAACTGCTCCGCGAGGTTTCGGGAAGCAGCAACGATCTCTCAGCCAATTGACTGCGGATGAATCTGTGGAAGGCGCTTGATGCGTTCATGCTTTGCCGAATTCTGAAGCGGGTGCCTGCCATTGGCGCTTGGCGTCTGCATGATTGTAATATAAGCCGCTCTCGACATCGGACGACAATGCAGCCCCTTGCTCCACACCAAAGGCATTTATCACTGTGACCATGAGCCCCAACAATAACACATCTGTTTACGACTACGACATTCTCGTCATTGGCAGCGGTGCTGCGGGATTGACACTGGCATTGAAGACAGCAGACTTCGCGAAAGTTGCTGTTATCAGCAAGGGCGAACTCAGTCAAGGCGCTACCTTCTGGGCACAGGGCGGAATTGCTGCCGTGCTGGATGACGACGATAGTATCGACGCGCACATTGCCGATACGCTAGATGCTGGAGCTGGACTTTGCCACAAAGACATGGTGTCCCATGTTGTGGAAAACAGCAGCGAATGTGTGAAGTGGCTGGTGGAACAGGGAGTCCCCTTCACAACAGTAGATCCCCACGACGCAAAAGCGGGCGCAGCACGGGAGCCACTTCAACCTGACAACCTCGCTCCGCTGCACCTCACACAGGAAGGAGGCCACAGCCACCGCCGCATCATCCACGCCACGGATGCCACCGGACGTGCAGTATTTGAAACACTTGCAGCAAAAGCCAGAGAACACCGCAACATTGATTTGATTGAAAACTGCATTGCAATAGATCTGATCACGCATTCAAAACTGGGCCTGGCGGGCAACCAGTGCGCAGGCGCCTACATTTTCAACACGCAGACCGGCGCCGTCGATGTGTTCAAAGCACGTTTTGTCGTGCTGGCCACGGGCGGGGCCAGCAAGGCCTATCTTTTCACTACAAATCCGGACGGGGCCACAGGAGACGGAATCGCGATGGCTTGGCGTGCCGGGTGTCGAGTAGCCAACATGGAATTCAACCAGTTTCATCCAACTTGTCTCTACCACCCGCATGCCAAGTCATTCCTGATAACAGAAGCGTTGCGCGGAGAGGGAGCATTGCTGGAGCTGCCGGACGGCACGCGTTTCATGAGCAAGTTTGATGAACGTGGCGAACTCGCACCACGGGATATCGTGGCTCGTGCAATCGATCACGAAATGAAACGATTGGGATGCGACTGCGTATTTCTGAATATTTCTCACAAGGCACCAGAATTCATCAAAGAGCATTTTCCAACCATTTATTCCAACTGCCTCAAGTTTGGCATCGACATTACCCGTGATCGCATTCCAGTCGTCCCTGCTGCGCACTACACCTGCGGTGGCGTCATGGTCGACAGGAAAAGTCGCACAGATCTCCCCAATCTGTACGCAATTGGCGAAACCAGTTTTACTGGACTGCATGGCGCCAATCGCATGGCAAGCAATTCCCTGCTTGAATGCTTTGTTCTGGCGTTCAGCGCCAGCGACGACATTCGACAGAAATTTTCCATTACTCCATCTACCGCACACATCCCTGCATGGGATGATAGCCTGGTGACACGCTCTAGTGAGGAAATCATCGTTGCTCACAACTGGGATGAACTGCGCAGATTCATGTGGGCCTACGTCGGGATTGTCCGCAAGGACGAGCGGCTGCAGCGCGCTCGCAGGAGGCTCCAGCTACTGGAGCAGGAAACCACGGATTACTACAAACATTATATTGTCAGCAAAGACTTGCTGGAGCTTCGCAATCTGGTGCTGGTATCAGGGCTCATAGTCGAAAGTGCCATTTCGCGAAAAGAAAGTCGCGGACTTCATTTCTCACTGGACTATCCGGAAACGCTGTCCGAGGGAAAGGACACTGTTCTTGTGCCGGAAAATTGTGTCCATATACCAGTGACCAGCGCCTGAATTCAGGCCCCCGCAGCCGTCAATGGAAAGCGATACCACCGAAGCACCGTTCGCAATTGTCGACGAGAAGCACTTGAAGCGCAGTCTGGCAGGATGACCAGCCTGATGCTGGTACTTGCGGGGAAATCATCCTGGCCTACCTTGAACTCCAGAATCTGCAACCAGGATGAGCAATGGAACTGCTCCCTCAGTGTTGCTGATGTCGCCTGTTCGTCGTAAACAAGGAACCACTCGTCGTCCATCAGAACCAATGCACGCGGAGATTGCGGAGGGTTTGTCAGAGAGTGCGCACAGACCCCAATCGGCACTATCAGGAGAATGGCAAGCGTAGTATCCAATGCGAGAAGCAGCGTCGCGGTCAACGCCAGAAGCAGTTGTCCCAGCTGCAATACGAACAGGATTCTTGAGGCACTCAGGTCAATTCGCAGAGCCATGGCCGCGCAGCCGTATCTGATCAACGAGACTCTGCAAACCTGCATCCCGCGCAGGCTCGCGCAAGACAAGCCAGGAAAACAGATCCTGATCCTCTTCTTCCAGCAAGCGTTCATAAAGGTTCTGCCGCTCTGCCGCGAGGCCAGGCAATACCGACTCTACAAACGGCAGCAACAATAGATCAAGTTCACGCATACCTCGCCTGCTGTGCCACGCAAGTTTCTTGTACTCAATTTCTGTTAACATGTGCCCACTCGAAGTGCGTCTTTGACACCTTCATGATAACTCAATTCTGGCAACTTAACCGGGCACCACACATGGCAAGCACTCTCACTGACTTGAACAACTTCGACCTTCTCGCAGTCACAGGCGAAGATGCTGCGAAGTTTCTGCAGGGTCAGCTGACCTGCGATATCGACAAAGTTTCGCAGACACAGAGCGTTCAAGGGGCTTATTGCGATATCAACGGCCGCGTTATTGCTGACATGTGCGTGCTTGCCTCAGAAAGTGGTTACCTTCTGTTGAGCTCGCGTGGCATGGGGTATTCGATCAAGAAGATACTGGAAAAATACGTCGTGTTTTCAAAGGCCAGCATCAGTTCACTGACCTCGTCGTGGGAGCGCTACGGCGTTTATGGTCCGGCAGCGACTCAGACTATTCGAGATCTTTTTGCAGCAGTCCCCGAGCAGCCACATGAAGTAATGAGCAAATCGGACGCCATTGTCATTCGTTTGCCCGACACCCAACCGCGTTATGAAATACTCATGAGTGCGGCCAACGACGAATTGCGCGACCAACTTGATGAGCTCGGCATTACTGACGACCTTGAGGAATGGGAACTTGCTGAAATTCGGCAGGGGATCGTACATATCACGCCAGACACTCAGGACAGCTATACACCACAGCTCCTGAATTATGATGTCACAGGAGTGATTGACTTCAAAAAAGGGTGTTTCCCGGGACAGGAAATTGTGGCTCGCATGCATTACCGAGCTCCGGCCAAGAAACGTCTCTACCGCGCGAGCGTCGCTGGAATGCGTGTTTCCACAGACTCCATGGTCATGGCTGGCGGTGAAAGTATCGGTGAGATCATCAGCGTCGCCATGAGCGAAGCCGGCAACTATGAAATGCTGGTGATCCTGCCTTGCGATCTCGTGGATCAAAAATCCGCTCTCGAATTGCGCAATGCTGGCGGTGACGTTGGCGAAAGCCGCGCGCACAAGGCAATGCTCCAGATTCTGGATTTACCCAAACAATCTACCTGATCCAGGACAAGTCTTGTTTCAGGAACTGCAGGAGAGCATAGAGCACCCGGCTTTATGGCGAGCCCAATCGGGACGTTTCCTGTAAAATCGTGCAAACCTTGGATTCTCTTCGTAAGGTTTCTGCAAGGCTTCATGCAATTCGTGCAGCATACTGAAGTCTCCTTCAGACATCCTGTCGATCGCCTCCTGGGTCAGATAGTTGCGCAACAGGAAGCAGGGGTTGACCTCATCCATGCGCAATTTCCGAGCGTCCTTGACCGGCGCCTGACTTTCAAGGCGTTGCGAGTATGCGGTCGCCCAGTTATTGACGCGCTGGCGCTGCAACTCCTCGAGTGGCTGCACGTCGTAAAGTGCGTCCACCATAATATCGGCAAGCGTGATGTCGTTTCGTCGATGATCGTAGTCAGCCAACCGCCTGAAAAAGATCGTCATGTCTGTTTCGCGCTCTGTCAGTATCTGCATCAAGCCTGCAATCAGTGCGTCGTCCACCTCTACTGACAAGGGCTTCAAGCCAATCTTGGCCAGCATCATATCGCGCCACATTTGTTCATACTGCGTCGCAAAGCGCGCCAACTCTTCCTCCAGCACTGCCTTGTCACCGATGACAGGCAGTAGCGCATTGGCAAGCTGATACAGATTCCATTGCACAATTTCTGGCTGTCGACCGAATGCATAGCGATGCATGGTGGCGTCAGTGGTGTTTGGCGTCCAGGAGGGATCAAAATGGTCAAGCCATCCGTAGGGACCGTAGTCAATGGTCAGCCCGAGAATCGACATATTGTCGGTATTCAACACTCCATGGACAAAGCCGGTTCGCATCCAGCCCAGTAGCATCGTGAGGGTGCTCTGGCATATCTGCGCAAACCAGGCGACATAAAGATTCTGCCTGTCGATCTCACCCGCCTTGTGACGCGCGTGCAAATCGGGAAAATCAGAGGCTATCGTGAAGTCCATCAGTTGCTGCAGCAACTGCAGCTCACCTTTCATTGCGCATAATTGAAAGTGCCCAAAGCGCGTGAACGACGGCGCCACACGACACACTATGGCACCAGGCTCCTCTGCGGCATTTCCATCATAAAACATGTCGCGCAACACAGAATCTCCCGTAGTCACGAGGCTCAATGCGCGCGTGCTCGGGATGCCTAAAAAATGCATGGCTTCACTGCATAGAAATTCGCGGACAGATGAACGCAATACCGCCCTGCCATCTGCTCCACGCGAGTAAGGCGTTGGCCCTGCGCCTTTCAACTGCAGGTTTTGTGTGTCGACTGAAGCTTTGCCCGACTCGCCAAGATTAATAGCCCTGCCATCTCCAAGCTGACCCGCCCAGTGGCCGAACTGATGTCCACCATAGCGCGTGGCATATGGCTTGCTGCCCGGTAGAAGTTCGTTGCCCGCCATGCACCGCAGAAAGTGCTCACTGCTGCAAAACTCCCGGGAAAATCCGAGGATGTTGGCTACGCTTGCTGAAAGCAGCAGCAGCTGCGGATCGGAAACCTTTGTGGGACGCACCAGGGAGTGCAGCACTCCAGCGACATGTCTGGAATAGTTTTGTGTTTCTGAATCCGCTGAAAAAGTGTCAAGCCATCGCGAATGCAGATTCAGAGATTCAATATGTTCAAGTGACATGACCTACCCAACGGCCTGCCAGCATGATGGCACACCACAAGAAAAGAGAGACGCCAGCTGCTGTGCGGGCCCGAACCGGCAAAATAGTGGCGTCATGAGCGCGAAGAATGGCTGGCATTGCTCGAAAATGGAAGTATGCAATGTTGAGTCCGGCAAGCAGCAAAAGCCCCATCTTGATTTGAAAGGCAGGGTTTGCTGCATGCGCGCTCGCGCGCGTAATGAACATGGCAAGTCCAGTGATATTGGCGACGACAAACGCCCCGGCGGCCCAGGGTACCAGCTGACTTACCATACTACCGGGAGAGTAAGCGCGTCCGGCTACGCCCAATACCCGCAGGTCCACCATCAGAATGGCTCCGAGCAGAAAGGTGATACTCAGAACATGAAGAGATTCCATGACAGGGAACCAGGCCGTTGCGCCGATCTCGCCTGCCAGCGGCAGATATTCCAGAGACAACCAGAACTCGTTGAGCACTAAACCTCTCCTTGCCAGAACAGGTATTCGACGTAAGCGATCCAGCGACCAGCCAGAACCACACCAATCCAAAGCAGCAATGACAAGAAAGCGAGGCCTTTACGGAGCCATTGGTGTGGTCGGGCGGCGCTCGGGAGATGCGGCTCTCGCAGTACCAGTCGATAGAGCGCAACAGTTACGTTAACCGCAAGCAAGAGCAAGGCGAATTTGATCTGAAACACGGGATTGGAAAAATAGCGACTGGGCCTGGCCAATACGAACCAGATACCCGAACTGAAAGCACCTAGCAATCCGCACCATGTCCAAGCCTGCAGGCGACCAAGCATTTCGTCCAATTTTTGTGCAGGAATCGCCCACTGCAAAACTCGAAGATTGATGAAAACAGCCGATGCCATGATGGCGGCTATACTCAAAAGGTGGATTGTCTGCAGTATCGGGGGCAGCCCTGGAACGTTGGAGAGCAACCATGTGGCCAACACTTCAGCGCTACTTTCAGCAATCAAATCGGCCACAAAGTCGCTCCTGAAGTACCTTCACTCTCGTTGCCACAAGCAATAAAAAACCCGCCAGAAAGTACAAATACTCTCGGGCGGGCTTCTATCTTATCAGGCAAGCAGTGCGCGCTTGGCCAGACTGTCTACCAGAGGCATCTTGAAACCGTTGTGATTCAAAGGTTCGGCGCCATTGCTGGCAAGAGTACCGATTGCCTGTGCAGTCGCTTCACCCTTGGCCTTTCCACGTACGGCGGCTTCTACGGCTTCCAGACGGCGTGGTGTGCACTGCACGGCACCCGCGACAAAGCGGGAATCCTGAATCACACCACCCGACTCGCGCATTGCCACTGCTATGCTGACCAGTGCGAAATCCCACACATTGCGGTCTGCCACCTTCTCGAAGTAGAACGTGGCATTCGCCCAGGTGTTGGGAATGCGAACGGCCGTCAGTATCTCGCCGGGCTGCAGCACAGTGGTATGGAGAATATCCACGTTCGGGCCCACGAAGAAGTCCTGTGCGGAAACGACGCGCTCTCCTGATACGCTGCGGATGACCATGGACGCTTCCAGCGCGACCAGCGCCGGTGCCGTATCCGAGGGGGTCACGGCCACGCAACGGCTAGCGCCGAAAATCGCGTGTTCACGATTCATCCCCTGGGGAGTATCCGCATAGCAAAGATTGCCGCCTGCGCGATAGCAGGACAAACCGCGCCGGTAGTACCAGCAACGCACATCCTGCACCAAATTGCCCCCCACCGTTCCCACGTTTCTGATCTGCGGACTGGCAACCTTGACCGCCGCATCAGACAACAAAGAGTAACTGGCCTTGATCAGCGGATTGGTGGCAACTTCAGTGAGGGTCGTGAGCGCCCCGATCTCGATTCCGTCGGCTGTCTCACGAATGCCTCGCAGAGCTTCGATTCCATTGAGGTCAATCATTGCCTCAGGCGATTTGTTGCGGTCTTTCAACCAGCCATAAGTATCCTGGCCGCCGCCAAGCAACCAGCCCCGCTCGGCGAGCCGAGAGGCCAGGTCAAGCGCATCCTCTACCTGCACGGGCTGGTAGAGTTCGATATCCGGCATGACGTCATGTGATGGCATAGTAACCTCAGAAAGTATTTGTTTTCAGTGACTTGTTGTTATAGGTGTACTGCGCGACGTGCTCGATGATCATGTCGGGAGTCACAGGAGTTCTGTTGAACAAGTGACCATCCAATGCATCGGTCAGTGCGCTCATGACGGCTGCCGCAGCACATCCCATCGCCGGCTCACCAATTCCACGAGCCCCAAACGGACTCTGCGGATCAGGCAGATTGACGGCTGCCGTGTGCATTGCCAGAGGGACGTCAAGGAAAGTCGGTGGCTTGCTCTGATAGAGCCCGACGTTCGCAGGCAGACCATTCTGAGGGTCATACACGTGGCGTTCAAATCCCGCCATGCCGAACCCCCACACCCCACCACCGTTCATGCCATGTGAGAGACCCTTGGGATGAACCACGGTTCCGCACTCAGCGACAGCGGTGTAGTCGCGAATTTCAAACTTGCCCGTATCAAGATCGAGCTCTACTTCAGCGAAGGCTATGGCCAAACCGGGTGCAGTGCCGTTCTTCTCGAGGTTGTCTTTCGATACACCCACCAGACCGGTGCCGGCAATCTTCTGAACGGCAAGTTTGGTGAGATCATTGAGGTCTTCCGGGTACTCTGCCCCGCTGTACTTGCCTCCCAGCGCAATGGCGCGCTGAGCTGTCTCGGCATATGTCAGGCCCTCAGCCGGCGTCGCAGTCTTGAACACACGGCTGCCATCGATGCTGTAGTCGTCGACCGTGCCACCGAGTTCGGCGGCCGCAATCTCCTTCATCTTGTTGACAGCGTCCATTGCGGCAACGTAGTTGGTCCGCGTGTGAGTGAAGATTGTATTGCTGCCGCCCTGACCGGAACTGTGGGGAAGCCCGCGATCACTGTTGGCACGTACGATTTCGCAATTTTCCCAGGGACACTGCAGCACTTCGGCAGCTGCACGAACAGTCGCTGCATAAGAGTAGGTGCCGAGATTGCCGACGCCGGTGTGCAGATAGATCTTGCCATCCGGCCCGATGCGAATCAGTCCGTCAAAGCCGTTGTTGCCAGCTCCGTGATACCCCTCGCCCACCCCTATCCCGATGACTTTGCTGCCGTTGCGACGCGGCTGATTGATCCTGGCCTGCCAGTCAAACATCTGGGCGCCCATATCAATCGCCTCGCGCATGTAGGCGCTGGTGACAGGACCCTGGTTCGCTTCGATCAGGGAGTTGTTGTCTGGGGCATTGATGCGCCGGAACTCGACGCGATCGATGCCGAGTTGCCGCGCAGCCTTGTCCATGACCGGTGCAAGAATGGCATGCATCTCGTTCTGGCCAGGGCCCCGCTGTGCGCCACGTGGTGCGGTATTGGTGAACACGGACGCCCCGCGGAAGCGCATGGCCGCAGGCTGATAGGACACGGAAATGGCACCGGCGGAAGACGAACCACTGCCCGAACCACTGGAACCTCCATCATTGACAATGATGACGTCGACAGCGGCAACCTTGCCATCCGGCTTGACACCCACCTTGATCCAGCCCTGCATGCCCGAGCGCGCAGATCCGATGAAGAACTCCTCCTCTCGGGTAATTCGGACCTGCACCGGCCGGTTGACCTTGCGGGAGAGATACCCAGCGATGGACATGAACGAATACGGCCCGATTCGAGAGCCGAAACCACCACCAGTGGTCTCATTGATGAAAACAAGCTGATCGAGTTCTATGCCCAGCATGCGGGAAAGTGGCGCATTGGCAGCGCTTTGGCTCTGCAGCGAACCATGGAAGAAGCAGCGGCCGTTCTCCCAGTAAGCCATACAGGTACGTGGCTCGAGGGAGTGATGCGGATACCCGGCTGTCACGAACGGTTCTTCAATGATCACTGTTGCTTCAGCAAAGGCTGCGTTGAGATCTCCATAGGACCATTCAGTAGTGAACTCTGCTGCTGGTTCACGCCCGGCTCGAAAATCTTCAATTGCCTGGCGAGACCATTTCAGAGGGCGAAGTTCCATGCCATTTTCGCCACGCATCATGACATTGCCTTCCGGATAGGCATTCGGTCCGCCTTCAATGAGACTGTCCAGAGGGTCCACAACAAAAGAGCGACGCTCGATATCCATCCGAATGCGTTCAAGTGCATTTTCGGCGATCTGCTCACTGATGGCAGCGACAGCGAGAATAGGCTGCCCCACGTAAATCAATTCATTTGACAGCGCGGGAATACCGGGTCGCGCTTGTTCAGGCAAATCTTCGGCCGTAAGAATACCAACTACTCCGTCCATCCGGAGCGCCTCAGACACGTCGATATTGCGTACCATGCCACTAGGTACAGGACTGGTAAGAAGGCGGGCGAACACCATGCCCTCCTTCTTGAAGTCTTCCGCGTAGCGAGCGGCACCCGTGATCTTGCCTTCAGCGCACGGGGGTGTGAAATCCTTGCCTATATGCATGTATGTCATGACAGTTGCCCCGAGGCGCGCATAACGCCATTCAAATAGTGATCGTATGCACCACAACGGCAGAGATTGCCTGCAAGCGCATCGCGTGCTTCTGCACGTGTCGGCCTGGGATTGGACTTGAGCAGTGCGACAGTAGACAGAACCTGGCCGGGAGTGCAGAACCCACATTGCGGGCCAAGCTCATCAAGAAACGCCTGCTGTACTGAGTGCAATTGTCCATCGGCCGACTGCAATCCTTCGATTGTTGTGACAGCTCGCTGTTTGACACTGTGGGTAAGCGTCGAACAAGCATAGTTGGTAACATCGTCGATCAGCACGGTACATGCGCCGCATTCGCCACGGTTGCAGCCGATTTTCGTGCCCGTGAGTTCCAATTTGTATCGCAAGGTGTGGGCGAGTGTTTCCTGAGGAAGGACATCAACTCGGCGGGTACGTCCATTGACGTTTATGGAAAGCAATCGTTCGACCGCTGCTGCGGGTCGGGACTGGGCGCTGGCAAGGTACACACCTGCACCGGATAGTGCTGCGGCGCTGGAGTAAATCACTCCTTTGATGAAACGCCTGCGTGTTAGTCGTAGGTTCACTGACATGTTACTCCGATGTTTTTATAGGTTGTCGGGAGGCATGCGACTTGATGCAACTTGAAGTCGCACGCGTATTGGCTTTTGTCCAGGTAATTCGGAGACTACACCTTTTTCGAAAAAGGTCAATTCTGTGACTTGAGCGATCGATCGAACCAGCGTTCTACGAACATTCAACGTGGGTTGCGCTGCTCCAGCATTGGATACAGAAACTCTTCTGCGACGGGCCTGGAAAAAAAGTATCCTTGAGCGATATCACAATTGAGGCTGCTCAACAGCGCTGCCTCCTCGGCCTCTTCCACGCCTTCTGCGATAATTCTGATAGCCATGTTCTCACTCAGAGACAATATGGATTTGACCAGTCCAAGAACCTTCGCATCACGACGCATCATATGAATGAAGCTCTTGTCGATCTTCAAGGTGTCGATGGGGTACTGATGCAGGTAGGATAACGAGGAATATCCAATACCGAAATCGTCTATGACAACTCCCATCCCAAGATCGCGGCACTTGTCCAAGGTGTCCTTCACATTTTTGGGTTGCTTCAACAAGAGCCTCTCAGTGATCTCAAGATTGAGTCTCGATGCAGAGGTTCGGGTATCCTTCAAGATACTGTTGAAAGCCTCCAGAAAACCCTGCTCATCAAAATCAGTTGCAGACATGTTGACACTGAAATAGACGTCCTTCAGATCAGGCCGCACAACGTCAAGTCTATTGATCAGCTGACAGACTTCACGCACAGCCCACCGACTTGCCTCGATAATCAGTCCACTGTCTTCTGCCATTGGTATGAACAGATCAGGAGGAATCAGCCCACGCTCAGGATGCTGCCAGCGCATCAGGGCCTCGAAACCCAGGATACTGCCTGTCTTGATGGAGATAATCGGCTGGTAGTGCAAACGCAATTGCCCGGAAGCAATCGCTACTTTGAATTCGTTGGCCATCTTGATGGCCTGCACTACGTTGATCTGCTCTGCGTACTCTTTCTCGAGCAGCTCAGGAGAGGGCATGTCAGGAGAGTCGATTGAAAGCATCTGCGAACGGCGCAGTATGTCACGATACCGCATGAGTATTACTTGGGCGATTAGACGAACTATAGGATTGGCACCACGGACACTGCGGGCAAAATCGTCCTTGGTGATTTCCAGCAGTTTGCAATTCTCGAGCGATCGAATAGTGGCACTTCGAGGCTGATTGTCCACGATAGCCATCTCACCGATGATGCTGCCGGGACCACGAGTGCCCATGTTGAGGATATGACCATCCTCTTTTTCAACGACTATGCCGACGCGGCCTTCCTGTATGAAGTAAGCGCATGTCCCTGCGTCTCCCTGGGCCATGATGACTTCACCGGCCTTGAAAAACTTCTCTGCTTTCAAAGTATCCATACTGTGCAGCACCTAAATATGAACGTCGCATCAACAACTTGTGATCAAATATCAACTCATGAACCCAAGCGCATGATTTAATTAATCATATACTTCATTGCACGCATTGATCAAATGCTGTCCGCAAATGCCTCAAGTACATGCGCAATGTCGTGGTCACTGATTCCTAGATGAGTCACCAGTCGCAATCGCTTGGAAGAAGTAATTCTGACACTCCTCGTCAGAAGGCGCCGCCGCATGGCCTCAACATCACATTCACTACAATCGACGTAAACCATGTTGGTCTGAATTGGATCAACCTGAAAACCCAAGGAGACCAGTCCATTCCCCAGTGCAATGGCACGGGAATGATCGTCGGCGAGTCTTTCTACGTTGTGCTCCAACGCATAGAGCCCCGCTGCCGCAAGTATTCCGGACTGGCGCATACCTCCTCCAACTACCTTGCGCCAACGCCGCGCTTCCCTGATAAACGGCCCTGACCCCAGCAGCACGGATCCTGCAGGCGCGCCGAGCCCTTTGGAAAGGCACACTGAGACCGAGTCAAACATGGCCGTAATGACTTTTACGTCTACTCTCATTGCAACCGACGCATTGAATACTCGAGCCCCATCCAGATGAAGACGCAAGTCGTGCTGCAGCGCGAATGCCGGCAAAGTCAGCAGATATTCAAGGGGGAGAACCTTGCCCTGCATTGTGTTCTCAAGGCACATAAGCGAAGTACGAGCAAAATGAATGTCGCGCGGCTTGATGGAAAGCCGAACGGACTCCAGATCCAAGGTCCCATCTATGCAGAATTCGAGCGGCTGAGGCTGAATTCCTCCAAGTACTGCGCCGCCTCCTCCTTCATATTTATAGGTATGCGACTGCTGCCCGGCAATATACTCATCGCCTCTGCCACAATGGGTAAGAAGTGCCACCAGATTGGACTGTGTCCCAGTTGGCAGGAACAATCCTTCAGCCTTCCCCATTCGTCGCGCAAGCTCTTCTTCCAAGAGCCGCACCGTGGGGTCCTCCCCATAGACATCGTCTCCAACGCGGGCGCTCTGCATTGCACTGCGCATACCGTCGCAAGGCATAGTCACTGTATCGCTGCGCAAATCGATGAAATCATCAGCACAGATCATGTAATTCACCCTCAGTGATGGTGCGCAAAGGGACATTGCGATTGGAAAGCGAATTGCCACGCGGTCGCCAGCTTCCCTTGGTGAGCGGCCTGCGGCCGGCTACTGAGCCATTGAAGAGGTATATCCAGGCATCGCCATGAGCAGTTGGTATTGTTTCCCGACGATACAAACTTGAACGTGGCAACTTGGGATCAAATTCCTCAAGTTGATCCAATGCAAGCAGAACGTTGTGCTCGATCCAGTATATCTCGACCTCTATGCCATCGGACTTCCCACGCCTCGCTCCCGGATATGCTCCAAGGTCGTAAAGCAGGATCGAATCAAGGCTGTCCGTTCCCAGAAATAATGAATCTTTTAGAACGTGATTGTTCTCAAGCCCTCGCTTCAATGTGCCATAGACCGCGACGCGGCACGCACTCTTGCCGTCTTCGTTAACCAGCATCTCAGTACTCCGAGTACTTCTTTGAACTGCCACGCACCAGGTCTGCCGGATACTTTGCTTCATTCTTCTTCATTTTGGCTGTTACGGAAGAGGCGATATCAATCTCCAGACGATCTGCCAGTCGGACCAGATAAACTTGCACATCTGCGATCTCATCTGCGACTCGTGCACGCATTTCTTCAGACAACTGCCCAGACTGTTCTTCAGTCAACCATTGAAAAATTTCGCTCAATTCTGCTGCTTCTACCCCAAGAGCCATGACGAGGTTCTTGGGCGAATGGAACTGGTTCCAGTCACGTTGAGCTGCAAAATGACGCGCTTTGAGTTTGATTTCTTCAAGATCACTCACTGGATACTCCTTCAAGCGCACTGCCTGCCGTGATGGCTTTAAACGATTCACAACAGGACCAGGATGGCCGCAACGAAACTACCCCTTGTTGTTATACCTGTGCAATCGAATTCTTGTGTTTTCAAACCTCGCCATGCTTCGCATATGTCTGATTGAATTACCAAAACAGGTGCTTTATTCTGTCGGTCCATTTAGCAATCCAAGGGAGAGTTCTCCGCCGTGTCAAACTACAATAAAAGTATCAAAACAGCCCTGATGTCACTGACAGCAGCTGTGGCTGTCATACCCATGCTGAGCTTTGCCCAGCCTGATATGCAGCCAGTGAATGCTCTGCCCAATCCGTACCAGACCATTGAAGGCTGGGCCAAAATGCCCGCCGGAAGAAGCTGGGGCTCCACAAGTGCCGTTGATGTGGATATTGATGGAACCAGCATATGGGTAGGTGAACGCTGCGGCGGTAACGTCGGCCCTTGCGCTACGACCAATCTGGATTCAATTTTCAAGTTCGACGCCAATGGCAACATGGTCACAAGCTTCGGCGCGGGCCTTGTAATGTGGCCGCATGGTATCCACGTGGATTTCGAAGGCAATGTCTGGGTTACTGATGGCCGCGACAACCGCGCGCAGGACGGTTCTCACACTGGTGAGCTTAAAGGCCACCAAGTGCTGAAGTTCAGCCCTGAAGGCGAGCTGTTGATGCGTATCGGCGAACCAGGTGGTGCACGCGAGCCTGGATATCTGTTTCAGCCAAACGACGTATTCGTTGCTCCCAACGGCGACATTTTCATCGGCGAAGGCCACTCCAACGCTGCTGGCTCAACGTCTCGGGTTCTGAAATTCAACAGCCAAGGCGAATTCATCAAGGCATGGGGCTCTTTGGGAACCGGTCCAGACCAGTTCCAGCAGCCGCATTCTCTGGCGATGGATTCTCAAGGCCGTCTGTTCGTTGCTGACCGCGGCAATAACCGAGTCGTGATATTCGATCAGGAAGGCAACCGATTGGACACGTGGTATCAGTTCAGCCGCAACAGTGGCCTTTATATCGACAAGAACGACATCCTTTATGCTGCAGATTCTGAATCCGGCTCAGTCAATCCTGACCACGCTGCATGGTTGCGTGGAATTCGGATAGGCAGCGCGGTGACAGGCGAAGTGACGGCATTCATTCCGGATCCAATTCCGGATTGCACCGGCACATGCACAGCAGAAGGTGTAGTGGTAGATGCCAATGGCATCGTTTACGGTGCGGAAGTAGGACCCGTGGGCGGCATTAAGCGCTACGTTCGTCAGTAATCTGACAGATTGCGCTGTAAAGAAAAAGGGCGTCCAAGTGGACGCCCTTTTTTATTGGTCGGGACAGCAGGATTTGAACCTACGACCCCCACACCCCCAGTGTGGTGCGCTACCAGGCTGCGCTATGCCCCGAATTTCTAAATATCAAACGAAGTCTTCTGAAGTAAATCTGAAGGAATTCTGGACTTGATACACTCTGACTAATTGTCGATGAGGTTAGTTGCAACACCTCTCAGACATCAACTGCCACCTCGGAAAATCGGCGGCAATCATACCCCATTTTCACAATTGTGCTATTACTTCTTCCAGATCTTTAATCAGATCGGCAAACAATCTGTTGTCAACTGCGGTCTTGGCGGGCTCCTCTGCGCCACTCATCCTTTGCCGCGCCCCTCCAATTGTGAATCCCTGATCATAAAGCAGAGACTTAATCTGACGGATGAGCACCACATCCTGACGCTGATAGTAGCGGCGATTTCCACGTCGCTTGACTGGCTTCAACTGCGGAAACTCCTGCTCCCAATAACGCAGAACATGAGGCTTGACCGCACAGAGTTCCCCTACCTCACCTATCGTGAAATAACGCTTTGGAGGAATTGGAGGCAATTCATCGTTATTGCTTGGTTCCAGCATAACTTTCCACTCTTGCTTTAAGCTTTTGACCCGGCCTGAATGTCACTACCCGTCGTGCCTTGATTGGTATTTCCTCGCCAGTCTTGGGATTTCGACCAGGACGCTGCTTCTTGTCTCTCAGGTCAAAGTTGCCAAAACCGGAAATCTTTACCTGTTCATTCGACTCCAGCGACAAACGGACTTCCTCAAAGAACTGCTCAACAAGTTCTTTGGCTTCGCGTTTGTTCAGTCCGAGCTCCTCAAACAGCCGCTCGGCCATCTCCGCCTTGGTTAGTGCCCCGTCTGCCATAGTTAATTCCTTAACTTTGCATTAAATTTAGCATGTAGCTCTTTGACACAACTGTTAATTATTCCGTTTATGTCTTCGTCGTCTAGAGTGCGTGAAGGATGCTGCAAGGTCAAGCCCAATGCGATGCTTTTTTTACTTTTTTCAATTGCATCACCTTGATATACATCGAATATTCGCAAGTCGACAAGCATTGAGCCAGCAACTACACGAATTGTCGCCTCCACCTCTTCACTGGGCACTTCATTATCCACAACGACTGCGAGGTCGCGACCGACTTCGGGGAATCTTGAAAGCTCCTGCATTTTTGGTATTGCGGAAGACAACATTGAATCTACATATAATTCAAACAGATATACCTTTTTATTAATGTCGAGTAAGCGCTGTATCTGAGGGTTCAAAGTACCGACAATACCTATTTTTTGGCCGTTCGCTAATATCTCCGCAGATTGGCCTGCATGCAACGCAGGATGCTTTGCAGGGACAAACGATACTTTTCCCAGACCTCTTGAGAGCGCGAGTATCGCTTCCACATCACCCTTGATATCGAAGAAATCCGGCAACTTGCCATCGTTGCACCAAAGTGCCGGCACGAGAGTTCCATAAATCAAACCCCCGATAGTGGTAGGTTGAACTGTGCGCTCATTGCGTCTGAGAAATACTTGTCCACATTCGAAAATCCGTACGCGGTCCTGCTGCCTGTTGGTATTGTGCTTCAAGGTATTCAGCAAACCTGTCCAGAGAGAAGTCCTCATCACAGACATATCGGCCGATATAGGATTCTGAAGAGTTATCCCCTCCTCGTCGGGATTGACGACTTGCTGGAGCCCAGGTTCCACGAAGCTATATGTTATAACTTCTTGATAGCCCAAAGATGCCAGGCGATCTTTGACCTTGTTAAGCTCCGAACGAGTCTCCGTGCTTGTACCCAGCATCATGGGGCTCAAGGTGCGGGTCTTGGGTAGATTGTTGTATCCGTACACTCGCGCAATTTCTTCAACCAGATCCACGTCGAGACTCAGGTCAAAGCGAAAGCTCGGCACTTTGACCTGTAGGTGCTGTGCATCCAGCGTCAAGACCTCCAATCCAAGTCGCTCAAGAATTTCTCGAATTCTAAGAACTGGAATTTCCAGCCCCAGGATGCGATTCACTTTCGAAAGATCGAGTGTGATGATTGGCGCTACAGGAAGTTCGCCAAGCGCTTCAGTCACTGGACCGGGCTGCCCACCTGCAATCTGAAGCAGCAATGTAGTTGCTCGATCCATGGCCAAAGCTTGGATTGCATAATCAACACCGCGTTCATAGCGGTGGGAGGCATCAGTATGCAATCCATACCGTCGCGCGCGACCGGCAATTGCCAATGGTGAAAAAAACGCACACTCGAGGAAAACATCGCGGGTTGAGGAGCTTACGGCAGAATTCTTGCCTCCCATGATGCCAGCCATGGCCAAGACTTTCTCGGAGTCAGCAATGACCAGGACATCTTCAGCGAGCGCAATTTCCTTGCCGTCCAACAAGACCAGCTTTTCTGAGCTATTGGCCATTCTTACAATGACGCTAGAATTCAAAGCATCCAGATCAAAGGCATGCATTGGCTGCCCGAGTTCCAGAAGTACGTAATTGGTTACGTCAACTACAGGGTCAATGCTTCGCAAGCCACTACGTCTCAAGCGCTCTTTCAGCCAAAGTGGAGACTCTGCACTGATATTCACTCCTTTGACGACACGGCCAAGATAACGAGGGCACTGCGCCTTGGCATCTATTTGCACAGTAATCGTGTCGGGAATTGTGGCCTGCACAGAGATGATTGTCGGCCATGTCGCGGTCAAGCTGTTCAGCACTGCAATTTCCCGGGCAACACCAGCAATTCCCAAACAGTCACCGCGATTGGGGGTCAAATCCAATTCCATGCTCATATCGTTGAGAGTTAGATAATCTCGAATATCTTTACCCAGCGGCGCATCAGCCGGCAGCTCCAGCAAACCATCAGAGGTCTCTGCGATTCCAAGCTCCTGTGCTGAACAAAGCATGCCATTGGATTCGACGCCGCGCAGTCGAGCTTTCTTGATTGTCATCGATGTGTCTCCAGTCTTGCTGGCGAGCACAGCTCCTACTGTTGCAAAGGGGACGCGAAGACCTGGCCGCACATTGGCGGCACCACAAACAACCTGCGCAGCCGTCAGTCCATCAAACACCTGACACACTCGCAACTTCTCTGCATCTGGGTGAGGAACCACACTTTGTACCTCGGCAACGATTACACCCGAGAACGAAGCGGCCACCGCTACGAGACTGTCTACTTCCAGACCAGCCATGGTCAATTGATCCATCAAATTCTGGGAAGTCAGGGGCGGATTTACCCACTCACGAAGCCATTGCTCGCTGAAAATCATTCTGAACTCTCTATTCCTGGTCGATACTAAGGAATGCAGCGGAAGCGCTATTACTTTTTGCTGTCAGTTAAACTGCCGAAGGAATCTCAAATCGTTCTCAAAGAACAAACGTAGGTCATTGACGCCATAACGAAGCATGGCAATCCTTTCAACGCCCATTCCAAATGCAAATCCAGTAAATCTTTGAGGGTCGACGCCGGACAATTCCAGCACTCGAGGGTGGACCATCCCGCAGCCCATGACTTCCAGCCATCCGGTATGGCTACAGACACGGCAGCCCTTTCCTTCACACATGACACACGCCATATCTACTTCTGCAGAAGGCTCTGTGAAAGGGAAGTATGACGGCCTGAACCGCACAGCAAGTTCTTTTTCAAAAAATGCTTGCAGGAATTCTTCAATGGTCCCCCGAAGGTCGGCAAAACTGACATTCTTGTCGATGAGAAGACCCTCGACTTGATGGAACATCGGAGTGTGGGTGATGTCAGAGTCACACCGATAGACCCTGCCGGGACAAATCATTCGATAGGGAGGTTCAGAACCTTCCATTACGCGCACTTGTACGGGAGATGTGTGGGTACGCAGAACAGTACCTGGATCTATATAGAATGTGTCGTGCATTGCACGAGCAGGATGATGGTCAGGTATATTGAGAGCGCCAAAATTGTGGTAGTCGTCCTCGATCTCCGGACCGACTGCAACCGAGTACCCTGCAGCTTTGAATATGGCCTGGATCCGATCGATCGTGCGAGTCACAGGGTGCAGCCCGCCATGTTCATGCCTTCGTCCAGGCAGAGTGACGTCCACAGTTTCACGGTTCAATTGTTTGCTCAAGGCATCTTGAACGAGAAGGTCGCGGCGCATATCCAGCGCTTGCTGGATCTGATTCTTTGCGAGATTGATTTTTTCGCCAGCCGCAGGACGTTCTTCGGGTGCCAGCTTGCCAAGGCCCTTCAGTAATTCTGTGAGACTGCCTTTCTTGCCTAGAAAATCGACGCGCAGCTGATCCAGTGACTTTTCATCACTGGAATCAGCAATTGCGCTTAGTGCCGACTCAACCAGGATTCTAGTATCTGGCATGATGTCAACTCGATCGGCTTATGCAGCCAGGCTGTTCTTCGCCTGATTGACCAGGGCGGCAAATGCAGCCTTGTCATGCACGGCAAGATCAGCCATTACTCGACGGTCAACCTGGATGTTCGCCTTCTTCAGACCAGCAATAAACTGACTGTAAGTCATGCCGTTGGCTCTGGATTGCGCATTGATGCGAGTAATCCACAGACCACGGAACACGCGCTTCTTGGCCTTGCGGTCACGATAGGCATATTGTCCAGCCTTGATGACTGCTTGCTTGGCAACGCGGTACACACGGCTTCTAGCGCCGTAATAGCCTTTCGCCAGTTTCAGAACTTTCTTGTGACGACGCCTCGCGGTGACGCCTCTTTTAACTCGGGCCATCTTAAATTCCTCTTAAAAAATGATGTTAGAAGCGTTTTCCAAGCATACGGTCGATCAACGGCTTGTCAGAGGGGTGAACCAATGACGTGCCTCTCAACTGACGCTTACGCTTAGTCGTCATTTTGGTGAGGATGTGACTCTTGTTAGCACTTTTGCGCTTCCAACCGCCGGCGGTTTGTTTGAACCGCTTGGCCGCGCCGCGGTGGGTCTTGATCTTGTTGCTCATTGCATACTCCGCATTTGTCGTCATTCAAAATTCATATTTGAATGACAGCTGAGGGTTGGTTTATGAAACACAAGTAATAAAAATCCATTGCTATGCGCTTTGTAAACAGAACTCATCAATTTGAAGAGCTCCTGCGACAGCAATGGACCTTACTATGGCTTCTTCTTTTTTGCAGGTGACAGAACCATGACGATCTGTCTGCCTTCCATCTTGGGTTCCTGTTCCACTGTGCCGTAGTCCTCAAGATCTCTTCCGATCCGCTGAACCAGCTCCAGCCCAAGATGCTGATGGGCTAACTCACGACCTCGGAATCTCAACGACACCTTGGCCTTGTCTCCATCGTTAAGGAAACGTATCAGGTTGCGTAGTTTTACCTGATAATCCCCTTCCTCCGTCCCTGGTCTAAACTTTATTTCCTTCACTGTCTGCTTGTGCTGCTTTTTCTTGTTGGCAACTTTTTGCTTTTTCAAGTCAAAGATGTGCTTGCCGTAATCCATGATTTTGCACACGGGCGGTTCCGCCTCGGGTGCAATCAAGACCAAATCGAGTTTCGCTTCGCTGGCAGCAGCTCTCGCCTCTTCAATAGACACAATGCCGGCTTGGTCGCCATTTTCCAGGACCAGTCGAACTTCGCTGGCATCTATATGCTCGTTGATTACGGGCTTCTTAGAACTACTCCTCATAGGCGCTTAATTATTCTCTCCAGATTTGATGATGAGTGCGGTTGATGTGCGTTAAAGAAGCAGACACCAACCTTCGATGATCATTGTAGCTCAATTCTCTGCGGTTCGGCCAAAGCGCACAACTTCCGCACTCAATTTATGAGCAAAGTCCTCTATAGACATTGCACCAAGGTCTTCCCCTGCTCTCGTTCTCACAGAAACAGTGCCAGTTTCAACTTCACGATCTCCGGCGACTAGAAGGAATGGAACCTTGCCAATTGTGTGCTCACGGATTTTAAAGCCGACCTTTTCATTTCTCAAGTCAGCAATAACTCTGAACCCCTTGTCAGCCAAAGACTTTCTTACAAATTCGCAATATTCCGCCTGGTTATCCGTAATATTCAGCACCGCAACCTGCTCTGGCGCAAGCCACGTGGGAAGTGAACCTGCGTAGTGTTCTATCAGCACACCAATAAAACGTTCGAACGACCCCAGAATAGCCCGATGCAACATGACCGGAGTCTGGCGGCTTCCGTCTTCTGCTACAAACTGCGCACCCAATCGCTCCGGCATGGAAAAATCAACTTGAATGGTTCCACATTGTTGGACGCGACCCATGCAATCCTTGAGGGAAAATTCGATCTTGGGACCATAGAACGCGCCCTCGCCTGGCAAGAGTTCCCAGGGCATTCCGTTATTCTGAACCGCTTGTTTGAGCGCACCCTCAGCCTTGTCCCACAGTTCGTCACTACCAACGCGCTTGGCAGGACGAGTGGATAATCGAAGAATGACTTCATCGAAACCAAAATCCTTGTAGACAGCAAACAACAGCTTCATGAACGCTGCGACTTCATCCTGAATGCTGGATTCAGCACAAAAAATGTGGCCATCATCCTGTGTAAAACTCCTTACGCGCATCAATCCATGCATGCTTCCGGACGGCTCATAGCGATGGCACGATCCGAATTCTGCAAGACGCATAGGCAAATCACGGTAGCTCTTCAGCCCCTGATTGAACACCTGTACATGACATGGGCAATTCATTGGCTTGATTGCGTACAGCCGATTCTCTGACTCCACACTGAACATCTGATCAGCAAATTTATCTGCATGGCCAGAGCGTTCCCAGAGGGAAAAATCAACCAGCTGTGGAGTGCGAATTTCCAGATAGCCGTTCTCGCGCTGCAGGCTCTGCATGTAGCTTTGGATTACTTGATAAATGGTCCAGCCTTTTGGGTGCCAAAAAACCATCCCCGGGGCTTCTTCTTGAAAATGAAACAGAGACTGCTTCTTGCCAATTTTTCGATGATCGCGACGCTCTGCTTCCTCCAAACGTTGCAGATACTGCTCCAGAGCCTTCTTGTCGCCCCATGCTGTACCATAGACGCGCTGCAACATTTCGTTGCTTGCGTCACCACGCCAGTAAGCACCAGCTACGGATGTCAGCTTGAAAGCCTTGAATCTGCCAGTCTCCGGAACATGGGGCCCTCTGCAAAGATCAATGAATTCGCCCTGTTGGTAGAAGGAAAGCGCCTCATTCCCCGGAATACCTTTGATGATCTCTACCTTGTACCTTTCACCCTTTGCTTCAAACATGGCGATCGCTTCGGAGCGACTCAATACAGAACGAGACACGGGGAGATTCTCAGCAACAATTTCCCGCATTTTGTCTTCAATTTTCTCAAGATCTTCCGGCGTAAATGCCCGCTCGTAAGAGAAGTCGTAAAAGAAACCATCGTCAATGACCGGGCCGATTGTGACCTGTGCTTCCGGGAACAGTCGCTGAACTGCCTGCGCCATGAGATGCGCGCATGAATGGCGCAACACTTCCAGCCCGTCTGTGTCGCGATCCGTAATGACCGCTACTTCGCAATCCTTTGCCATGACAAAGGAGGTATCAACCAAAACCCCATCAACGCGACCCGCAAGCGCTGCACGCGCCAACCCTGATCCAATGGAACTTGCTAGATCGGCGACGGACACCGGCCCCTCAAAGACTCGAGTGCTTCCATCCGGGAGAGTGATAGTAGGCATGGCATTCCTGATTACGATAGAAAACGAGCCGGAATATGAGATTTTCCGACTCAGATTGAACAATTCTGATGATCGCGAGGAGGCATTCTGGTAGGCACGACCAGATTCGAACTGGTGACCTCTACCATGTCAAGGTAGCGCTCTAACCAACTGAGCTACGCGCCTAGAATGAGCTCCCTCAAAAGAACGGCGATTATAGGGGCATGATTTCAAAACTACAATACAATCACAACCTTGCCCAGAAAATACCAATGAAGGTGCGCGCTTACCAAGCGCATATTCAACTCGCCAGTTGAAGCAAACGCTTTTTCAATTTAGCGACCTGGTCTCGCGTTGAGGCTGCTTCTTCAAACTCCAGATTTCTAGCGAGCTCATACATACGAGTTTCCAATTTCGCGAGCTCCTTGCTTAAGGACTTCACGTCAAGTTTCTCAACTTCCGTTTCATAGACTCTGGCGGGCTCACCGACTGTTCGCAATCTCTTGTTGCCTTTGCTCTCAGTCTGTTGGGCGTAGGCCCCTTCCATCACATCTGTTATCTGCTTGTTGACTCCAACGGGAGTGATGTTGTGCGTCCTGTTGAATTCAGTTTGCACGGCTCTGCGCTTTTCTGACTCTGCAATGGCTCTCGCCATGGAGCCAGTTACACGATCTGCGTAAAGAATTGCCTTGCCATTGAGATTGCGCGCAGCTCGACCGATGGTCTGGATCAGGGAGCGCTCTGAACGCAAAAACCCTTCCTTGTCAGCATCCAGAATGGCAACAAGCGAAACTTCGGGGATATCCAGACCTTCGCGCAATAGATTTATGCCGACGAGCACGTCAAATGACCCCAGCCGCAGGTCCCTGATTATTTCCGAGCGCTCAACAGTATCTATGTCAGAGTGCAGATAGCGCACTTTCACATTGTGATCCCCAAGATAGTCGGTCAGATCTTCAGCCATTCGTTTAGTCAAGACTGTCACCAGCACGCGCTCTTGTCGGGACACCACCTCACGAATGACGGAAAGCAAATCGTCCACTTGCGAGGCCGCAGGCCTTATCTCCAGTACCGGGTCTACAAGACCAGTTGGCCGGACCAATTGCTTGACGAGTTGCCCTGCATGAGCTTCTTCGTAAGGTCCCGGTGTCGCTGAAACATATATGATTTGCGGGATAATTTGCTCCCACTCCTCAAAACGCAGCGGTCGATTGTCAAGAGCAGAGGGCAAACGAAACCCATATTGCACCAATGTTTCCTTTCGCGATCTGTCTCCTTTGTACATGGCACCCAACTGCGGAATTGAAACGTGAGATTCATCCGCAATGATCAAGGCATTCGGCGGAAGATAATCGTACAACGTGGGAGGCGGCTGCCCTTCTCGTCGTCCAGACAGGTATCGCGAGTAGTTTTCAATCCCAGTACAGTACCCTAGCTCTGCAATCATCTCTAGATCGTACTGGGTACGTTGCGCAAGGCGCTGCGCTTCGACTAGCTGGTGATTGCTTTCAAGTTGCTGCACTCTCTCGCGCAATTCCAGTTTTATGTGGTCCATTGCATCCACCATTGTCTGCCTTGGAGTCACATAATGCGACTTCGGAAAAACTGTAAGTCGTGGCACCTTCTTTGCGATGACGCCCGTCAGCGGATCGAAATATGCCAGCGACTCTATTTCATCATCAAACAATTCGACTCGAATCGCGTATTTGTCAGATTCGGCAGGAAAGATGTCAATGACATCTCCACGAACTCGATAAGTTGCTCTTTGCAGCTCAATGTCATTGCGTGTGTATTGCAGCTCAGCGAGTCGGCGCAGAAGATTGCGCTGGTCTATTCTATCGCCTCTATCAAGGTGCACTACCATTTGCAGATAAGACTTTGGATCACCCAGGCCATAGATTGCAGAGACTGTCGCAACCACAATGACATCGGGACGCTCCAGCAAAGCCTTGGTTGCGGACAATCGCATCTGCTCGATATGTTCATTGATGGAAGAATCTTTTTCGATATAGAGGTCTGAAGAAGGGACATAAGCTTCTGGCTGATAGTAGTCGTAATAGGACACGAAATACTCCACAGCATTGTCGGGAAAAAACTCTGTGAATTCGCCATACAATTGCGCCGCAAGCGTTTTATTCGGAGCCATTACTAGCGCTGGTCGCTGAGTCCTCTCTATCACATTTGCAATTGTAAATGTCTTGCCGGAGCCGGTTACCCCAAGCAGTGTTTGAGCCGACAGGCCGCTCTCAAGTCCCTCAACGAGTTTGTCGATTGCCTGCGGCTGATCGCCCGCAGGCTTGAATTTCGAATAAATCTTGAAGCCGGATGTCATGAAATATCCAACGCAACGAAGGAACGTGAGGAATCTGGAGGGTTTGGAAGCGTCGAGTATATCAGCATTGCAGACTACCCCTTTCAGGCCAGATAAAGGTTGACCCTCCGGGGGATACTGATTAGTATACGCACGCTTTGAGAGCTTCCAGAAATGTTCTCAATTACTGCCCAATAGCTCAATGGTAGAGTAGGTGACTGTTAATCACTTGGTTCCTGGTTCGAGCCCAGGTTGGGCAGCCATATTAATCGCCAGACCCCTCTGATTGTTACACTTCGCTCCCAAACCTGCTTTTGCAATGCCTCTCCGACATCCAGTCGTCCGACTGACCTGCCTGGGTATTTTCGGACCAGTTAAAACTTGAGAGTATGGCTCCCTCAACCGAGGTGAGACATGAAGAAGAGTCGATTTACTGAAGAACAGATTGTGAAGATGTTGCGCGAAGCCGATCG